>QMCD01000123.1_pt1 | contig 142516 bp, 133 predicted proteins | sample 1821841 | NCBI WGS metagenome assembly QMCD01 (sample SAMN01991225, study PRJNA193472) | Termite gut metagenome, whole genome shotgun sequencing project. | isolation source: worker | host: Macrotermes natalensis
CAGAGGAAACCAATTCAAGTGGAGCCCCTCTGGGCGAGACTTGAATGCTCTGGGTTCCTCGGAGTGCTTTAAACGCCGCGTCCAGAGAGAAAAGCCGAGCGTCCAGCCCTCCGTCCCCCGAGCCCTCCCCTGCTCTCTATTCAATAAACTTAATGATACGACATTGGGGAGTTTGGGGAGTAAACCGCAATAAAAATGTGTTTACAAATTGACGGTTTATGATATAATTGGATAGACAAATTCTGCCAGCCGGTCAGACGGCTGGTTGATTCATTTTGAAAAGCAGTGACACGGATATTACTCATAAAATGAGGATATGATAGGAATAAAATAGTAAGGAGAGAGAACAGTATGACGAAATGGGTGTATTCATTTGAAGAAGGCAATGCTGACATGCGGAACCTGCTTGGCGGCAAGGGCGCCAATCTGGCGGAGATGACCAATCTCGGCCTGCCGATCCCGCAGGGATTTACCGTGACGACAGAAGCTTGTACCGATTATTACCATCAAGGCAAAGTCATATCCGAAGAAGTGCAGGGCCAGATTTTCGCCGCGCTTTCTGATCTGGAAAAAAAGCAGGATAAACGATTCGGAGATACCGGAAACCCGCTGCTGGTGTCCGTCCGTTCCGGTTCCCGGGCCTCCATGCCCGGCATGATGGATACGATATTGAATCTCGGCCTCAATGATATCTCAGTAGAAGGGTTTGCGAAGAAAACCGGCAATCCCCGCTTTGCCTATGATTCTTACCGGAGGTTCATCCAGATGTTCTCCGACGTGGTCATGGAAGTCCCCAAATCTTTTTTTGAACGGATTCTGGATGAGATCAAGGAGACCAAGGGCGTCCGGTTTGACACCGAGCTTTCGGCGGACGACCTGAAAGAAATCATCCTCCGCTTCAAACAGATCTATCAGGAGAAAAAGGGCGCCGAATTCCCCCAGGAACCCAAAATCCAGCTGATGGAAGCAGTCAAAGCAGTATTCCGCTCCTGGGATAATGAGCGTGCCATCATATACCGGCGGATGAACGACATTCCGGGAGACTGGGGCACGGCTGTTAACGTCCAGGCGATGGTCTTCGGCAATATGGGCGATACTTCCGGCACCGGCGTTGCCTTTACCCGCAATCCTTCGACCGGGGCAAAAGGCATCTACGGGGAATACCTGATCAATGCCCAGGGCGAGGACGTCGTGGCCGGGATCAGGACGCCGCAGCCCATCACCAGGCTGGAAGAAGACCTGCCGGAATGCTATGCCAAGTTTATGGAGATTTCCGGCAGGCTCGAAAGCCACTACCGCGACATGCAGGATATGGAATTTACCATCGAGGACGGCAAGCTGTTTTTCCTGCAGACGAGAAGCGGCAAGCGGACGGCAGCGGCGGCACTGCAGATTGCCTGTGACCTGGTGGACGACGGGATGATAACCGAAGAGGAAGCGCTGCTCCGTATCGAAGCCAAGTCCTTGGACCAGCTGCTCCACCCGACTTTTGATAATGAAGCCTTGAAGAACGGTACCGTGATCGGACAGGCCCTGCCGGCCTCACCCGGCGCCGCGGCGGGAAAAGTTTACTTTACCGCAGGGGACGCCAAGGTGGCTCATGAAAAAGGCGAACGGGTGATCCTCGTCCGCCTGGAAACATCGCCGGAGGATATCGAAGGCATGCACGCTGCCGAGGGAATATTGACCGTCCGCGGCGGCATGACCTCTCACGCAGCCGTCGTTGCCCGCGGCATGGGAACGGCCTGTGTCTCCGGCTGCGGCGAGATCCAGATAAATGAAGAAGAGAAAGTCTTCGAGCTGGGCGGCCATGTTTATCACGAAGGAGATTATCTATCCCTGAACGGTTCCACCGGCCTGATCTATGACGGTGATATTCCCACCGTAGAAGCCAGCCTCGACGGCAATTTCGGCCGGATTATGGACTGGGCCGACAAGCACCGGACGCTTAAGGTCAGGACTAACGCGGATGCCCCCGCAGATGCGGCTAAGGCGCTGAAATACGGTGCCGAAGGGATCGGGCTCTGCCGGACCGAGCATATGTTCTTTGAACCCGACCGTATTCCCAAGATCCGCCGGATGATACTGGCCCGTGACGAAGCCGACCGGGAAAAAGCACTGAATGAACTGATCCCTTACCAGAAGGGTGATTTTAAAGGCATCTATGAAGCGATGGAAGGCCGGCCGGTCACCATCCGCTTCTTAGATCCCCCGCTTCATGAATTTGTGCCGTCCAGCCAGGAAGATATCGACAGCCTTGCTAAAGATATGCAGATGAATCCTGAAGATGTCCGGGCCATCTGTGAATCCCTGCACGAATTCAATCCGATGATGGGACACCGGGGCTGCCGTCTGGCGGTCACTTATCCGGAAATAGCCCGGATGCAGACCCGCGCAGTGATGGAAGCCGCCATCGAAGTGAGGAAGGAAAAAGGCTATGACATCGTTCCTGAAATCATGATTCCGCTGGTCGGGGAGCGGAAGGAACTGAAATTCGTCAAGGCCATCGTGGTGGCGACCGCCGAACAGGTGAAGCAAGAAATGAACTCCGACATCAGCTATCAGGTCGGTACGATGATCGAAATCCCCAGGGCCGCGCTGCTGGCCGATGAAATAGCCCAGGAGGCGGAGTTCTTCTCCTTCGGTACCAATGACCTGACGCAGCTGACCTTTGGGTTTTCAAGGGATGATACCGGTAAGTTTATCAATGAATACTATAAAAACAAGATATACGAATCGGATCCTTTTGCCAGGCTGGATCAAAACGGCGTCGGCAAGCTGGTGGAGATGGCCGCCGAGAAAGGCCGTACGGCCAAGGAGGGGATCAAGATGGGGATCTGCGGCGAGCACGGCGGCGACCCTTCCTCCGTGGAGTTCTGCCACAAGATCGGGCTGAGCTATGTGTCCTGCTCCCCGTATCGGGTGCCGATTGCCAGGCTGGCGGCGGCGCAGGCAGCGTTAAAGTGATTACAGAGGATTACAAGCGGGACTGTCAATAATGGCAGTCCCGTTATCTTTGGAAGCTTATCTCGGATTTATTCAGGAATTTCACTGTTTCCCCCCTCTCCCCTCATATGTTAACTAAAAAAAATAGCAAGATAGTTAATAAAATCTAATAAATGTGATTTTATTGTTTAAAACAATAAAACATAATATATGGTATATATTAGAAAGCAAAATGATATTATCAACTTTACTAATGTTTGTGATAATAAATGCGATTAAAATATCAATATAGCAAATCCCAAGTATTCTTAAAGCCGCTTAAAATCGGGCATTATCTTATAATATGTCGTATTATATGAAGCAATAATAATCGCCTTATGAGCAAATTAAATCATAATAATTGTTAATATAAATTAATGCTTGTCATACAGACAAAAAAACTGTAGAATAGACAAAAGGACTTGTAATAATAAAGTAATAAAAGTAAAATTAAGGTAAATATAGAGTGGGGCCTATGGCCGAAAAATAGTATTTCGCTGTATCATAGGCAAAAACAACAAAAAAGGAGGTACAAATGAGAACAAAAAGAAAGACATCAAGGGCATTAGCAAAATTATTATCGTTTGTGTTGGCAGTATCATTTATCCTGTCATCAGCACTTACGGTAAGCGCGGCCCAAGATTATGACCCCGAGCAGGTTGATTACCGCAGCGTTATGTATTACGGCGACTGGTCAATCTGGGGCGGTCAGGGAAATCATTACCCGACGACGCTTCCCGTAGAGAATTACACCCATTTAAATTTTGCGTTTTTGGATTTTGACTCAAACGGCAATCTAATGTTCACTGACCCGGATGCCGCGTTAGTTGCGCCGGTAGGCATGAACGTAACGTGGGGCGGCGCCAATGCCGGTATCTTGTCAGCATTTCAGGATCTGCGGGCAAGGAATCCGCATCTCCGGATCGGCGTGTCGGTCGGCGGATGGTCCAAATCAGGCGATTTTTCAGCAGTTGCCGCCAACCCTACGACAAGGGCCAAGTTCGTAAAGAATTTAGTTGAATTTGTAAGGCTGAACAATATGGATTATTTAGACGTTGACTGGGAATATCCTTGTGACGTCCGTCAGCCGGATCTTGTCGACAATATGCGTGACGAAGGAACTCCCTATGCGACTCCGGCAGACAAACAGAACTATATCCTTCTTCTGCAGGATCTCAGGGCAGCACTGGATGCACAGGGCGATGAACTGGGCAGGGTATACGAACTGTCAATAGCGCTTCCGGCACCTAAGGCACGTATTGCACTGGGATATGATCTCTTAGAATTAATGAAGGTTCTTGACTTTATCAATATCATGACATATGACATGGCTGGTGCCTGGAATGCGGTATCAGGTCATCATACGGCACTTTATACCAATCCGGCTGATCCATTTGCAAGCAGCGGATTTTCAGTTGATGCCAGTGTGGATTACATTAGGGAAGAGCTTAGGGAACAGCTTGAATTAGAACCGACGCCTCTCCCTCCTCCGAGAATAGATGAAATCATGGAGGATTATTCCAAAAAACTGGTAATCGGTTATGCTTTATATACCAGGGGATGGGAAAAAGTAGATGATGACGGCGGTGCTGTTGACAGTAGTAACAATCCGTTGCCGGGATTGTTCGGTACAGCCCATCTGGTCAATCCAAGCGCCAACAATGTTCTTGCCTACGGCGCAGCCAACCTGGCTCCGCTGGTATCCGGAGACGGCGGGCATCTGAGCGGTGTCTGGAGTTATGGGACGCTTGCCCAGTTAAAAACAAGGTATCCGGGATTGGTAAGCTACTGGGACGATGTAGCAAAAGCCCCTTATCTATATAATCCCACCACAGGAGCTTTCTTTACCTATGACACTCCTCAATCCGTAATTGAAAAAGGGGAATACGTAAAAGCAAATGGCCTGGGCGGTTTAATTGGCTGGATGGCATCACAGGATGCGACGACATCAACCGGAAAAAGGGATGAACTGTCTAAAACAGCCAGACAGGTTCTGTTTGGAAATACCGCGTTCCCGTCTTACAACATCGGCGGTGCGGCTATCAATGTTTCGGTATCCCTATCCACCTATTCAGCAAACGGCCGGAACGGATATAATGTGACGCTGACCAACACGGCTACCTTGACTGAAACTGACTCTGTCCTGAGGGCAGTGGAAACCCGGGCTAAAACCGTGAAGCTGCCGAAGATATATTTTTGCACGGAAAGCAAAGCAGTTTTCTCAAGCGGCGGTTATCCGACAGGTACGGTTACTAATGTGGACGGCGTGGGTATCGTTGACATGGCAGTCGTATATGATAATCAGTTCCTGGCACCAGGAAGATCTACTACCTTTAAAGTACTGACTAACGGAGCGGCAGAAATATCAGATTTGACATGCATCTGCCTGTCACAGCGGATTACTCCTACTGGTCCGGAAATCAGTAAACAGAGTGTATACGGCAGCTGTGAGGATCCGATCGATGATCCCGATCCGATTGATGAAGAACCTATTATTACCGGTGCTGACGATGTAACAATCGAAGCAGGCACACCGTTCGATCCAATGGCCGGAGTAACGGCAACGGATGAGGAAGACGGCGACCTGACAGATGATATCGCAGTTACCGGAACGGTCAATGTTAACACACCAGGTACTTACACTTTAGTTTATACCGTAACTGACTCGGGAGAAAATACCGTCAGCGTTACACGTATTGTTACTGTGATACCCGAAGAAGGCGAGGAAGAAGAGAATACACCTCCGGTAATAAACGGCGTATCCGATAAGACAATCACTGTCGGTGATCCTTTTGACCCGATGCAGGGCGTAAGTGCTACAGATGCCGAAGACGGGAATCTGACTTCTGCTATTGTAGTAACAGGTTCAGTCAATACCGCAGTAGCCGGCACCTATACGCTGACCTATACTGTAGCAGACTCGGGCGGCCTGACGGATCAAGAAACCTGTGTAATTACGGTTGAACCGGAAGAACCGGAGGATCCGCCGGTTACCGGTGATTATGATCCCAATGCGACTTACGTGGCCGGTGATACTGTAGAATATAATGGCGAAACCTACAGGGCCAAATGGTGGGTACGCGGCGGCGGCACGCCTGATGTGAATCCGGCATTTGAAAGAATCACGAACAACGGCAACAACATTGCAGCATGGAATGCGGATAAAGCATATGTGGCCGGCGATAAGGTTACATACAATGGCCAGACCTATGAAGCACAATGGTGGACCAGAGGAAATGCTCCGGGAACCAACAGTGTCTGGAAATTAGTGTAGATTGATTTCATGCGGAAAAAAGGCGTTGGAATACCGCGGCGTCTTTTTTCCGACTTTTGATATTAGCGAAGGCAAACATAAAAATTACGTAATATTGTAGTTCTTCTGAAAGAGGGATAGGAGGGACAGGAATGATTTCGATTGCAATATGTGGTAATTATTCAGAAATAGAATCGGTGGAGAGTATAATAAGAGACTATATGCAGCAGCAGGGTGTATCTTTTAGTACTCAATATTTTATTTCCAGCAATTCCGTCATGGATACAGAAGAAAGTTTTGATGTGCTGATTTTATTTATATCAAGTATTCAGGATGTTTTTGCGGGCAAGGCCATCGGCAGAAAAAACAATAATGTCAAGATAATATGTATCACGAATTATCGGCAATACATGGAATTTGCCATTAATGAGATGCATGCTTTTGCCTATCTGGAAAAACCGATCAGCGAAAAAAGAATAAAGTCACAATTAGAAGATATTCTTTATATTATCCAGCATGATGCGGTTCCGACGGTGCGCTTTAAGATACTGGATATTGAGAAGGACTATAAAATCGGCAGTAAATATATGGATTTTGTAGTAAAGGACATCTTTTATTTTGAGTACACCAATCGTAAAGTCTGTTTAAGGACCGGGAAGAAATCATATTTCTTCTACGGCACCATGAATAAGCTGCGTGAAATCATGCTGCCTTATGATTTTTATTCCTGTCATCAAAGCTATCTGGTAAATATGCAGTATGTCATTGATATCAAAGGCTACAATATCTGTCTGTGCAATGAGGAGATGATCCCTCTGGCTCAAAAACGTTCGGTAGATTTCAGAAAGAAATATAGCGGCTTTTTACGAAACTATTAATTTGTATTTGACAAATAATATTTCGATGGTAGCATCAATTATACTTCGAGGGACGAATTAACCGTATAACTGCACACGCCTGAGCGGCTGGAAATGGCGGCTAAGATGATATACGGGGATGCGGACCCGCTGGCAGTGTTATTTACCGACACGATATTTTCTCTGGAAGAAAACGATGACAGCTGCCGTTTTTGTATCAAGCTGCCCTTCGTAGATAAGAAGGACATTGACCTGCTGCAAAAAGGCGACGAGCTTTTTGTGACTGTCGGTAACCAGTACCGCAGCTTCGTGCTCCCGCCGAAGCAAAAGGGGAAAGCCGTGACGGGAGCAGAATATGCCGACGGGAAACTGCAGATTGTTCTGGGACAGTAATTATGTTACGCCCTTCCGAAGCGAAGCATTTACTCGGTTTTGAACCGGGATATCGTGCTGGACATGCCTTCCGAGGCCGTCCGCACATCCTTGCTGCTGTCATTGACATGGTCTACATTGGCGGCAATCGCTTCGGTAGTGGTGGTCAAGTCATGGATGGTGGCAGCATTTTCTTCCGAAACCGCAGTCAGGCTTTCTACCAGGCCGGAAATGGAATTGAAATTGCTGTCCAAGTTCCTGTTGATTTCGTGGAAGCCTTGGATCGCTGTTTCGACGGCCTTGATGCTTTTTACGATATCGGAATACTTTTCCTTGGTGCTGCTTACGCTCAGCTGCTGCTTCTGTACCCCGGTTTTGACGGCTTCGCTCTGTTTGCTGGCCTGGCTGGTATTGCTCTGCAGGCCTTTGAGCATGTCGTCGATGATGCCGACGGAACGAGCTGACTCTTCCGCAAGCTTGCGGATTTCTTCTGCGACTACGGCAAAGCCCCGGCCGCTTTCGCCGGCCCTGGCCGCTTCGATGCTGGCATTCAAGGACAGCAGGTTGGTCTGGTTGGCGATTTCCGAAATAAGGGTGCTGGCTTCGCCGATCTTATCGGAGCTTGCGTTTATTTTTTCAATCATTGTAAATATTTCTTCAAATGACTTGCTGTTCTGTTCGGTCAGTAAGTACAGCTCCTCGATGATTTTCATACCGGTATCGGTAGCCTGGGAGATCTGGCTGCTGGCTTCGTCAAGGTTCTGGGTGCCGGAAGCGCTCTGTTCGACAATGCCGTTCATGGTTTTGATCTCGCCAAGAATGCCGCCGGTTTTTTCCGCCAGATAGTCGGCTGAATTGGCGATTTCATTGACGGCCGCTTTGATATTCAGGACGGATTCATGAGAATCATGGATGACGACATCGACCGACTTCGTCGAGTGCTGCAGCTCATCGGCGGCTTTATGCAGGGTCTGGACGATATTCAGCAGCGATTCCCTGACGCGGTTTACCGCAGCCGACAGGGTGCCCAGCTCGTCTTTGCTGTCAAGGGTCAGCGGCTCAAAGCGCAGGTCGTTGTTGGAAAGCTTGACCATGTTATCTGTAATCAGAAGGATGTTGGAGCGCAGGTAACGGGCAATCATCAGAGCCAGCATCATGACGGCTAGAATAATCGCGATGATGATGACCGCAGTAACCATGACGCTGTTCTGGATATTGTCCAGCAAAACATTGCTTTCGTAGATGCTGTACAGGTCCAGGATGTCGGTCATGGAATTGATATATTCCCTGGCAACACCGAAGATTTCCTGGGCGGCGGCAAAATCCCCTTCGCCGGTTTCCGGGTCGTAAGCATCCTGCCATGCGGCAAAGTCGCGTTGAAAATTGCTTTCGATCTGCTCAAGGGTGTCGGTTCCGTTTAAGAAGCCGCTGGGGTCGTCAGTGGCGTCCTCGCCATGGACGGCGATGAAAAGATCCCTGGTCGTCAGGGAATTGTAGATATCACCGCTGTCCCTTATGATATCCATGGCCAAAGTGATCCTTTCGCTGGTCTGGTCAATATTTTCTTGGAAGTCATTTATGAAAGAGGTTCTTTGTGTCTCGTCAAGACTGGTATTGTACACCAGTTCCATCTCATCAGCCAGGGCCTGATACATATCCCTGTCAGCATTCAGCAGCGAGCTCTGGGCGGCATATAAGTGCTGGTTAAAGATAACTTCTGTTTCCCGATATACTGTCGTCTGCCGCAGGCTGAAATAAATCAGGCTGATGATTACGGTTAACATAAGAGGTAAGATCATTAGCAGCAGTTTGGTGAATAAAGGCAGTTTTTTGATCATGACGAATCCTCCTTCTTCTTTTTGTTTCAAAAGACTGTATTTTAATTTTAACAGTTTTATGATGACTTTACAATATCGGGTTTGTTTAACGGAATTTATAGCGGCTCTGTTCACTCCTTTTCCCCAAATCATCTCTTCTGGCTGGCGGAGTGGCGGGTAAAGAACCGGTAAATGGCCTTAATTTCAGCAAAAACAGCTTACAGCGAAAACAATTCGATACAAAGCCAGCTTGACAAAAAGCTAGTTTTGTTATATACTGACGGTCGATTCGCATCTTGTACAGATTGGCAGAGAAATGAGAAAATGAACGACAGATCAGGCAATCAAAAAGAAAACTACAATAGAACTATTTACGGATGCTTTATAGCGAATGGCGTCCAGGCCACGGTAAATAACTTTGTGCCGCTGCTGTTCCTGACCTTTCAGTCAAGCTATGGGATTCCTTTGTCAAAGATCACCATGCTGGTGACAATTAATTTCGGCTTGCAGCTGATTATTGATTTCCTGGCCATGGGTTTTGTCGACAAGATCGGTTATCGGAAATCCATGTTAGCCGCCCATGTTGCTGCGGCAGCCGGCCTGGTTTCGTTGACCATCCTGCCGGAATTATTTGCCGATCCCTTTATCGGCCTGCTTCTGGCAGTGATGATTTATGCTGTGGGCGGCGGCCTGCTGGAGGTTCTGGTAAGTCCGACAGTAGAGGCCTGCCCGACGAATAATAAAGAAAAAGCCATGAGCCTGCTCCATTCTTTCTATTGCTGGGGCCATGTCGGCGTAGTGATCATATCTACCCTGTTTTTTAATCTTGCCGGAATCGCCAACTGGAAGCTGATGGCCATGATCTGGGCGCTTCTTCCGGTATTTAATATTTTCCTGCTTGCCAAAGCCCCGTTTGCCTCCTTGATTCAGGAGGACGTAACCCAATTAAGCGGAAAAGAATTGCTCCGCCAGAAAATCTTCTGGGTTTTTATAGTGATGATGGTCTGTGCGGGTGCCAGTGAACAGTCAGTCAGCCAATGGGCATCTGCTTTTGCCGAAAAAGGTCTTGGTGTAAGCAAGGCCATAGGAGACCTGGCCGGACCGATGGCGTTTGCCGTCTTGATGGGAACGGCCCGGGCAATCTATGGTAGATTCGGAGATAAAATCAATCTAGAACGTTTTATGATATTCAGCGCAGTATTGTGTATTGCGTCCTATTTGGGGATCGCCCTGATCCCGGTTCCTTTTCTGGGTCTGGTAAGCTGCGGCGTGGCCGGGTTTTCGGTAGGAATCATGTGGCCGGGTACGTTCAGCAAGGCGGCGGCCAGTATCAGAGGCGGCGGGACAGCGATGTTTGCGTTCATGGCCCTGGCCGGTGATATGGGATGTTCAGTCGGCCCCACGCTGGTCGGGATGGTTTCCGGCCGTTTTGACGACAATCTGCGGATCGGTATTCTGGCGGCAGTCATCTTTCCGCTGTTGCTGCTGGTGGGCATCCGCGGGTCAAAAAGAGTGCTGTTGACAGGTCAAAGATTGTAAAGAGGCGGCCCAGCCCTCCGGTTCCCGCGGTTATAGCCTGAACAGTAACGTTCCCGAGCCTTCAAACCCCACTTTTCGTTGAGACTGTTGACGTAATCATGTGCTGGATGTAGAATATAAGAACGGAAAAGTAAATACGACATACAACAGAGCGGAAACTGGCAATATATTATAGAACGGTAAACATAGAGCGCAACTGGCAGAATGGAAATAATTAAGTACATGGAGGCAGGCAATGAAAGTCTTGGTGATTAACTGTGGCAGCTCGTCTTTGAAGTTTCAGCTGATTGACAGCATTACGGAGGAGACGGCGGCAAAAGGAATCTGTGAGCGGATCGGGATCGAAGGGAGCCGGCTTGTTTTTGAAGCTGACGGCAGGGAAAAAACAGTTACCGAGATACCTATGGACGATCATCTTAAGGCGGTGCAGCTGGTACTGGAAGCTTTGATTGATCCGGTGAAGGGCGTCTTAAAACATCTTGACGAGATCGGAGCGGTCGGGCACCGGCTAGTACACGGCGGGGAGAAATTTGCCGGCGCGGTGCTGATCACCGACGAAGTGATCGAGGCGACGGAAGCATGCAATGACCTCGCGCCCCTGCACAATCCCGCCAACCTGACCGGTGTCCGCGCCTGCCGGGAACTGATGCCGGCTACGCCGATGGTCGGTGTCTACGACACGGCCTTTCATCAGACCATGCCGGAAGAGGCTTATCTTTACGGGCTGCCCTATGAGTATTATGAAAAATACCGCATCCGCAGATACGGTTTCCATGGCACCAGCCATGCCTATGTTTCCCGCCGGGCGGCCGAGTTCCTGAATAAGGACTATGACAGTTTAAAGATCATCGTCTGCCACCTTGGTAACGGTGCCAGCATTACGGCAGTAAAAAACGGAAAGAGCGTCGATACCTCCATGGGCATGACGCCGCTGGAAGGCTTGATCATGGGTACCCGTTCCGGTGATATCGACCCGGCGATTATTGAATACCTTACTGAAAAAGAAGACAAAACGGTATCTGAGATAATTGAAATATTGAACAAGAAATCCGGAATGGTGGGGATGCAGGACGGCGGTCCCTCTGATTTCCGTGATGTATCGGAAGCGTATAAGGCCGGCCGGCCGGAGGCAGTCCGGACGCTGAAAGCATATATTTACCGGATCGCCAAGTACATCGGTGCCTATACTGCCGCGATGAACGGCGTGGATGTGATCTGCTTTACGGCGGGTATCGGTGAAAACAGCAGCTTTGTCCGGGAACATGTTGCTGACTACTTAGGCTATCTAGGGATAGAAATAGATCAGGAAGCCAATGGGGTAAGAGGGAAAGACAAGATAATATCAACGGCAGGAAGCAAGGTAACCGTAATGGTGATCCCGACCAATGAAGAACTGATGATAGCCCGGGATACTAAAATGGTGGTGGAAGGGATGAGTTAAGGGATTAAGAGAAGCACATTGTTAAGGGAGGAAAAATCACTGTTAAGAGAGAAAAGATCACTGTAAAGAGAGAAAAATCACTGTTTAGAGAGAAATGATCACTGTTAAAAGCACTTGCCGCGCACTGAGAGATATATTACAGTGCGCGGCAGTTTAATGCTTTTCATAGATATTCTTATTTGGATCTTTATATACTGTACTACGATAATTACATTTATTACGACTTCTTCTTTTTCCTGATTTTCCGCCAGGTGACCAGTCCGGCCACAACGAGAATCACACCGATTACGATGAGGATCAGTTCAAACGGATCAAACTTACTAGCAAGATAGATAGATGTAGGGCCGTCCGCGCTACCAATTATCGTAATATTCTTAGTACTCATAGTGTTATCTCCAATTAATATTGATAATGGCTGTGTGGCTGTCGCCGTAGCAGGGGCTATGGCTTACTGCAGTCTTTCTTCCAAAGCGGCCAGCTGATCTTTCATGATCTGCGGCAGCCTGTCGCCGAATTTGGCATAGAATTCCTTGACATTGGCGGCATCTTCTTTCCAGAGGTTTTTATCGACATTTAACAGGTCTTTTACCACGTCAAGGGTAATCCCGCTTGCTTCCAGGCCGTCAATATTGATGTCTTCCGGCTTGGGTTCAAAACCGATAGCGGTTTCGACGGCATCAGCATTGTCTTCGGCTCTTTCGATGATCCAGTCCAGAACACGCATGTTATCGCCAAAGCCCGGCCAGATGAACTTGCCTTCTTCATTGGTGCGGAACCAGTTCACGTTGAAGATCTTGGGAGCTTTGTCGCCGAGGACTTTGCCCATCTCGATCCAGTGAGCCCAGTAGTCGCCCATGTTGTATCCGCAGAACGGCAGCATCGCCATCGGGTCGCGGCGTACCTGGCCGACAGCACCGGCAGCGGCAGCAGTGGTTTCGCTGGCCATGATGGAACCGACGAAAACGCCGTGATTCCAGTCAAAGGCTTGATATACGAGGGGAGCGGTCTTGGCCCGGCGTCCGCCGAAGATCATGGCTGAGATCGGAACCCCTTCAGGATTGTCAAATTCCGTGGAAATGCAAGGGCAGTTACGGGCCGGAGCGGTAAAACGGGAATTGGGGTGGGCCAGATTATTGCCGGCGTCACGGTATTCCTTGCCGTTTACTTTCGCGCCTTTCCATTCGGTAGCGTTCTCGGGGGGATTTTTGTCAAGGCCTTCCCACCATACGGTCATGTCGTCGTTATTCAACGCAACGTTGGTAAAAATGGTGTTCTTTCTGGTGCTTTCCAGAGCGTTGAAGTTGGATTTGGCATTGGTACCGGGAGCGACGCCGAAGAAGCCGTTTTCCGGATTGATGGCATAGAGCCGGCCGTCCTTGCCTTGTTTCAGCCAGGCGATGTCATCGCCGACCGTCCATACTTTATAGCCTTTGCTGGTATAGCCTTCCGGTGGAATCAGCATGGCGAGGTTGGTCTTGCCGCAGGCAGAAGGGAAAGCAGCGGTCACGTATTTGATTTCGCCATCCGGTTTCTGGATGCCTAAGATCAGCATATGTTCTGCCATCCAGCCTTCGTTCTTACCCTGGAAAGAAGCGATCCGCAGGGCAAAACATTTCTTGCCGAGCAGCACGTTGCCGCCGTAACCGGAGTTGATGGACCAGATGGTATTGTCTTCCGGGAAGTGAACGATGTAACGTTTTTCGGCATCGATATCTGCCTTGGAATGCAGGCCGCGGACAAAGTCGTTGGACACATCGCCCAGGTTCTTAAAGGCATCCGCGCCGATACGGGTCATAATGTCCATATTCAGGACAACGTAGATAGAGTCGGTCAGCTCAACGCCCACCTTAGCCAAATCGGAGCCGATCGGTCCCATGGAATAAGGGATGACATACATCGTCCGGCCTTTCATGACACCGTCAAACATCGGGGTCAGCTTGTCGTACATTTCCTGAGGATCACACCAGTTGTTGGTAGGACCCGCGTCTTCCTTATTCTTGCAGCAAATAAAAGTTCTATCTTCTACACGGGCGACATCGTTAACCGCTGTCTGATGATAATAACAGCCGGGGAGCTTTTCCTGATTCAGCGCGATGATTTCGCCGTTATCCATTGATGTTTTACGGAGAGCATCCAATTGTTCCTCGCTTCCGTCAATCCAAACCACCTCGTCCGGTTTGGTCAGTGCCTGCATTTCTTCTACCCACTTGATTACATTGGGATTTTTAGTAAGTTCTGCCATGTATTCATCTCCTTCTTACATAAAATTTGAAAATATTACCTCAATTTTTAATGATATACTATTTTAGGACAGGGGTCAATAGATCAGGGAAGAAATGAAGAAAAGAATTGTTCTTGATGATTCGCGAGGAAGTGCGGTGTGTTCCCCCCGGAATGACTGTCGGTTCTATTTACCGTAACATTATGTCATAACATTTTGAAAAAAATATTGCTTTTCCGTGTAAGGATGGTAAAATACAAGTTAGCGTGAATTAGCAAACTTACCATATTAAAGATGAGAGAGGGACAATGACGTGCAGAGTGTAGTGGAAGGATTATTGAGAAGTTTTATTGAGCCGACGGCCATGGACTGGGTCAGATGGATCGGGATGTGGATCATCGGCGGTATCTTAATTTATCTGGCAATCAAGAAGGATATGGAGCCGGCTTTGCTGCTGCCGATGGGCTTCGGGGCGATACTGGTGAACCTGCCATTTTCGGGAGCGGTGTCGCAGGCAGTAAGGGAAGTCATAGTGGGGGATCAGCTACGCGTCGGGATTTACGACACCGGCGGGAATATTCAGGGCGAACAGCTGATCAGCATCCTGACGAGTGCTGAGGAAGGGCCGCTGGACGTGCTGTTTAACGCCGGGATCGCCAATGAGCTGTTTCCGCTGCTGTTATTTATCGGTATCGGAGCCATGATTGACTTCGGCCCGCTGCTGTCTAATCCGAAACTGTTCTTTTTCGGTGCCGCCGCCCAGCTGGGCATATTTATTACCTTAAGTCTTTCTGTCTTAGTCGGTTTTGATCTGAAGGATGCCGCTTCCATCTCGATCATCGGTGCGGCTGACGGTCCAACGGCGATTTACGTGTCACAGTTTCTGAACTCCAATTATTCTGCGGCGATTATGGTGGCGGCTTATTCGTACATGGCTTTGGTACCAATTATCCAGCCTCCGGTGATCCGTCTGCTTACGACTGCTGAGGAACGGCGCATTCATATGCCGAATACGGCCAAGAACGTTTCCCGGACAATGCGCATCTTATTTCCGATCTTCGTGACGATCATAGCCGGTATCTTTGCCCCTAAGTCAGTGGCCCTGGTAGGCTTTCTGATGTTCGGCAACCTGATCCGGGAATGCGGGGTCCTGAATTCTCTTTCCGATACGGCCCAGCATGCTTTTGCCAATATTATCACCCTGCTTCTTGGCTTCACCATAGCGGTAAGGATGCAGGCGGAATCCTTCCTGCGGTGGGAAACCCTCGCCATCATGGCTCTGGGCCTGTTTGCCTTTATTTTCGATACAGCAGGCGGCGTGCTGCTTGGTAAACTGTTTAATCGAATATTCAAGAAAAACCCGGTCAATCCGATGATCGGCGCGGCGGGTATTTCGGCATTCCCGATGTCGGCCCGGGTCGTCCATAAGATGGGGATGAAAGAAGACAGCACCAATATCCTGATTATGCATGCGGCGGGCGCGAATGTGTCAGGCCAGATTGCGTCGGTTATCGCGGGCGGTATTATCTTATCATTCTTTTAGGCAGAAGGGAGAACTGAAGCAAAGATGGCAGTCGGCAATATAAATAATTATACGGGGAACCAGGCGGTTCAGCGGAAGCAGCAGGCAGAAACTGAGCCGGGAAACCGGAATCAGCAGAAGCAGAAAGCAAGTGAGCCGGTTTCTAATAGCGGGGTAGCGAAAAACATCCAGAACCAGGACGTATCCGATTATTACAGCTATCTGCAGAAGAATTATGAGGCGATGCAAAAAGGCAACGTGACCATCGACGGGGAATATCTGAAGCAGTGTGTTGCCGACAGCGCGAAAGCAAAAGAGCTGGAGGACTTTATCAAAAAGATCCCGGAACTGGAAGAACAAGGCTATCAGGAACTGGCGGCCAGAAATAAAGCGCTGGGCGGAACCGTCACTCATTACCAGCAGACGTGGATCATCAATAAGGACGGCAGCGTGCAGAGTTCGGTCTATTCCGTTACAGAAACCGAGATGACCAATGCCGAGCGGATGAAGAAGAACATGGATGAGCGCCTGGAGAAGCAAAAGGATAAGAAAGCTGCAGAAGAAGAAAAAGCTGATCAATCTGAAGAAATGACGGCTGAGATAGTATCAGCTGAAGAAATATCGCAAGAAAAGATAGCAGAAGAGAAGATGGCAGAAGAGAAGATGGCAGAAGAGAAGATGGCAGAAGAGAAGATAGCACTGCATTTATAAAATTCATAATGAAAAACACGGAAAGGAGAAAACAATATGTCAATTAATTGGCCAGGTTTCTTAAATTCGTTCATGTATCTGGGCGTCGGAATGGTCGGGATTTTTGTCATTATCAGTATTATAGTGAGCTTGATTTATCTTTTCATGAAACTGTTCCCGAATAAAGAAGCTGAAAAATAATAGTAGTTGTTGCAGCCAATGACTTAATGATAAGAACTATGCGGAGGGATAAAGCTTTCAAAATATATTTGAGAGATGACCTCCGCTTTTATTATGCAGATAAACCATTATGCTTCCTATGGTAGCGGTTTTTCTTTTGAAATCTTAATGCAAGTAAGGATAATGTTTTCTATTATGATTAAAAGTGTTATCCAAAGTGATGTTGAAAATGCACTGAAAAATTTCCGCAAAGACCACTGTGAATCACCGAACAGCGGTTTGAAAAACGATATACAGACACTACCGTCATTAAATTCCGTGAAAGTTGCATTTAAATAATTTAAGCCCAAATCGACATTGATAAACAGCATAAATGCCAAAATATACAGAGAAATGATCCTGATCATCTTCATAACACACCTCATAATTTCGCAGATCATGCCTGCGGAATTGCTAATATAGACATGTGACAGATTCGTATATACACCGACAAGTCAAATTGCTTTCAAAAGGTGACCTGTCGCCGTCCTTCAACCTGGTCCGGGACACCGTGTTCGGAGGGAACGAAGGAGCCTACCGCTTCGCCATTGGATTGGTTTAAGAATTAAGTTGACTTTTGCCTTTCTATAAACTATAATCCTACCATACATATAATTCATACTAAAATAGTATGGATACAAGGATTAGCTGTCTCCGCGAAGAAGCAATCCAAAAGGAGAAAACCATGGCAAAGATTTACAATAACCTCTTACAATTAGTGGGTGGGACTCCGCTGGTAAAAATAAGCAATCTGGAAATCAACCAGAACATACCGGCAGAACTCCTGGTCAAGCTGGAATATAACAACCCTTCCGGCAGCGTGAAAGACCGGATCGCCAAAGCGATGATCGAGGACGCGGAAGAAAAAGGCCTTCTAAAAGAGGGATCGGTCATCATCGAACCGACATCCGGCAATACCGGAATCGGCCTGGCGGCCATGGCGGCCGCCAAGCAATACCGCATCATCCTGACGATGCCGGAAACCATGAGCGTGGAAAGAAGGAACATCCTAAAGGCTTACGGCGCGGAACTGATCCTGACCGACGGGACGAAGGGCATGAAGGGCGCTATCGCCAAGGCGGAAGAGCTGGCGGCGGCGATACCCGGAAGCTTTATTCCGGGTCAGTTTGAGAATCCCGTCAACCCGCAGGCCCATGAAAAGACTACCGGCCCCGAGATTTGGGAGGACAGCGGCGGGAGGCTGGATATTCTGGTAGCCGGCGTCGGTACCGGCGGTACGATCAGCGGTGCCGGAGCCTATCTCAAGAAACAGGACAATAAGATCCGCATTGTTGCCGTGGAGCCGGCCGGGTCGCCGGTTCTGTCGGAAGGCAACAGCGGCCCGCACAAGATTCAAGGCATCGGTGCCGGTTTTGTGCCGAAGACATTAAATACGTCTATCTATGATGAGGTTTTCCGGGTGGAAAATGAAGAGGCCTTCCACGCCGCAAAGCTTCTTGCTAAGTCCGAAGGGATCTTGGTGGGCATTTCCTCCGGAGCCGCCCTCCATGCGGCGATGCAGATCGGGAAACGTCCGGAAAATGCCGGAAAGCGCCTTGTCGTAATCCTGCCGGATACCGGCAACCGCTATTATTCCACCCCGCTTTTTTCGGATAATTGACAGGAGGACAAGAGAATAGATGAATAGAAGAATTGAAACCGTCTGTGTCAGAGGCAGCCAAACCAGGAAACCGGTAGAAAATACCGGCAGCATCAGTTTTCCAATTTATCAGACAGCCGCCTTTGCCCATCCCGGCATCGGACAGAGCACCGGCTACGACTATTCACGCCTCCAGAACCCCACCAGGGAAGAAGCAGAACGGGTCGTCGCCGATCTGGAGAAGGGCCTTGACGCTCTGGCGTTTGCCACCGGTATGGCGGCCGTCAGCGCCCTGATGGAACTGTTAGTCCCCGGTGACCATCTGGTCGCGACCGCAGACCTGTATGGAGGAACCACCCGTTTGTTCCGGCATATCAGCATGAAGAACGGGATAACGGTAAGTTTTACCGACACCTCGCAGATCAGCAATATCCGTGCGGCACTCAGAGCGGACACCAAGGCTATTTTCCTGGAAACCCCGACCAACCCGATGATGAATATCACCGACATTGCGGCAGTTTCCGCTCTGGCAAAAGAAAACAGCTGCCTTCTGATCGTAGACAATACCTTTTTAAGTCCTTATTTTCAGACCCCGCTTTCTTTGGGTGCGGATATTGTCTTGCATAGCGGCACGAAATATCTGGGCGGCCATAATGATACGCTGGCCGGTTTTCTGATTACGGACAAAGCCGATATCCTGGAAAAACTGCGCTTTATTTTCAAGACCACCGGGGCCGGGCTTTCCCCGATGGACAGCTGGCTGCTGCTGCGCGGCATCAAGACGCTGGCACTCAGGATGGAAAGGCATCAGGAAAATGCGATGAAGGTCGCCGCTTATCTCAAGTCGCATCCTAAAGTGAAAGAAGTGTATTATATCGGCCTGGAAAATCATCCGAATCAAGAAATTATAAATAAACAGTGCAAAGGCTATGGAGGTATGGTATCATTTCGAGTAGATAATGAAAGTACAGCCAGACAAATCCTCGAACGGGTCAAGCTGATTTATTTTGCCGAAAGCTTAGGCGGGACAGAAAGCCTGATTACTTATCCGATGTTACAGACCCATGCGGATGTCCCGGAGGAGACCAGGCGGGCCCTTGGCGTCGATGAAACGCTGCTCAGGATGTCGGTCGGCATCGAACATTGCGAAGATATTATCGATGATCTGAATCAGGCCCTCGGCTGAACTAAGCAGGAGGAAGCAATATGAAATTTGATTTTGATGAAATCATCGACCGGAGAAACACCAACTCCTTGAAATATGATTTTGCGAAGGAGAGAGGAAAGCCGGAAGGCGTGTTGCCGCTCTGGGTAGCCGACATGGACTTCCGGGTGCCTCCTTGTGTCCAGGAGAAAATCAAAGAAAGCGCCGAACTGGGCATCTTCGGATATTCGGATGTGAAGAGTGAGTATTTTGCCGCCGTCGAAAAGTGGTATCGCCGGTATTATGAATATCAGCTGCAGGAAGCCTGGATGGTCAAGACTCCCAGCGTGGTTTTTGCTATTTCTGCGGCAATCCGGGCTTTTTCCCAGAAGGGCGACGGCATCCTGATCCAGCCACCGGTCTATTATCCTTTCCGCGAAGAGATCTTGCATAACGCCCGTAAGCTGGTCACTAACAACCTGGTTTACAGCCATGGCCGCTATGAAATTGATTTCGGCGATTTTGAAAAAAAGATCCGTGACCAAAAAGTCAAAGTATTTCTCTTATGTAACCCCCATAATCCGGTCGGAAGGGTATTTAAGGAATGGGAACTGCAGAAAATGGGCGAAATCTGCCACCGATACGGTGTCATTGTCGTCAGTGACGAGATCCACAGCGAATTTATCTATCCCGGGTACCGCCATCAGGTATTTGCCGGCCTAGGAAGCGAATTGGAACAGATCACCGTTACCTGTACGTCCCCCAGCAAAGCCTTTAACCTGGCCGGCCTGCAGGTGGCCAATATTTTCATTGCTAATGAGAAAAACCGCAAGAAATTCCACCAGGCGATCGCCCGTACCGGTTATTTCGAACTGAATCTCTTCGGGCTGGTGGCCTGCCAAGCCGCCTATGAAGGCGGCCGGGAATGGCTGGATCAGCTGAACTGCTACCTGAAAGACAACCTTGACTTTATCAGGACCTTCCTGCAAAAAAGACTGCCGCAGATCAGTCTGGTAGAGCCGGAGGGAACCTATCTGATCTGGCTGGACTGCCAGGGCCTTTCTTTGAGCGAGGAAGAAAGGGAAGAACTGATTGTCAGAAAAGCCGGTCTTTGGCTGGACAGCGGCGGCATGTTTGGGAAATGCGGAGAAGGCTTTGAACGGATCAATATCGCCTGTCCCAGAAAAACCCTGGAAACGGCCGCCCACAGATTGTTGAACGCCTTGGGCTGATATACGCAAGTTATGCGGAATATTGTTTGATTATAAAATTTTTATTAAAAACAAAAAAGCATCTTGCAATTATTGGAAGAAAGAGCTAATATATATTGTGTTGAGATTAGCACTCGATGCAAACGAGTGCTAACAAGGACGAAGCTGACAAAGCGGTAAACATAAATCAATGAACAAGGAGGAGTTTATATGAAATTAGCACCTTTGGGAGACAGAGTCGTACTGAAGCACCTGATAGCGGAAGAGACAACCAAATCAGGAATCGTTCTGCCGGGACAGAGCAAAGAAAAACCGCAGCAGGCCGAAGTAATCGCCGTAGGCCCGGGAGGAGTCGTAGACGGCAAGGAAATCAAGATGGAAGTAAAAGCCGGAGATCAGGTTATCTACTCTAAATATGCCGGCACAGAAGTCAAGATCGATGAAGAAGAATATATTATCGTTAAGCAAAATGATATTTTAGCAGTTATCCAGTAAGAAAAAAGAAATGAAAAGGAATGTTTGAACATAAGTCGAAAAGGAATTTTCCGAAAAGAATTCAGTTGAAATGAATAAGGAGGTAATATGATATGGCTAAAGAATTAAAGCATGGCGCAGAGGCCCGTGCAGCATTAGAATCAGGCGTAAATCAGCTGGCGGATACGATCAGCATCACTCTGGGACCAAAAGGAAGGAATGTCGTGCTGGACAAATCTTTCGGTTCACCGCTTATCACCAATGACGGCGTGACAATTGCCAAGGAAATCGAACTGGCGGATGCCTTTGAAAATATGGGAGCCCAGTTAGTAAAAGAGGTGGCCACCAAGACCAATGACGTAGCCGGTGACGGCACCACAACAGCAACCGTCCTGGCACAGGCAATGATCAATTCCGGGATGAAGAACCTGGCCGCCGGCGCGAATCCCGTCATCTTAAGAAAAGGAATGCGCAGGGCTACCGAATGTGCGGTAGAGGCAATCGCCAAGATGGGCGCCAAGATCAACGGCAAAGAGCAGATTGCCCGTGTCGCTGCTATTTCTGCCGGTGAAGATGAAGTGGGCCAGATGGTTGCCGATGCTATGGAAAAAGTGTCCAACGACGGCGTCATCACCATCGAAGAAAGCAAGACCATGCTTACCGAGTTAGATCTGGTAGAAGGCATGCAGTTTGACCGAGGATATATTTCCGCTTACATGGCAACCGACATGGATAAAATGGAAGCCAACCTGGAAAACCCTTACATCCTTTTAACCGATAAGAAGATTTCCAATATCCAGGAGATCCTGCCGCTGTTGGAACAGGTGGTACAGTCGGGCGCAAAGCTCCTGATCGTGGCTGAAGACGTCGAAGGCGAAGCCCTTACCACCCTGATTGTCAATAAACTACGCGGCACCTTCAACGTCGTTGCCGTGAAAGCACCTGGCTATGGTGACAGAAGAAAAGCCATGCTGGAAGACATCGCCATCCTGACCGGTGGCCAGGTCATCAGCGATGAGCTGGGCCTTGACCTCAAGGAAACGACATTGGATCAGCTGGGCCGTGCCAAATCCGTTAAAATCCAAAAAGAAAATACCGTTATCGTTGACGGCGAAGGCGATAAAGAAGCGATTGCCGCCCGGATCACGCAGATCAAGGCTCAGATCGAAGAAACTACGTCAGAATTCGACAAAGAAAAATTACAGGAACGGCTGGCCAAATTATCCGGCGGCGTAGCCGTGATCCGTGTCGGTGCCGCTACCGAAACCGAGATGAAGGAAGCCAAGCTCAGGATGGAAGATGCCCTCGCAGCGACCAGAGCCGCAGTGGAAGAAGGCATCATCGCCGGCGGCGGTTCCGCTTACATCCATGCTTCCAAGGACGTCCTGAAACTGAGCGAAAGCCTTGAAGGCGACGAAAAGACCGGTGCTCAGATTATTCTTAAGGCTCTGGAAGCCCCGTTATACTATATCGCAATCAATGCCGGACTTGGCGGCGAAGTGATCATCAACAAGGTCATGGAATCCGAGGTCGGCGTCGGCTTCGACGTACTGAAAGAAGAATATGTGGATATGATCGCTGCCGGCATCCTGGATCCCGTTAAAGTGACCAGAAGTGCCCTGCAGAACGCCACCAGCGTTGCTTCGACCCTGCTTACGACGGAAGCGGTCGTGGCCAATATCAAAGAAGATGTTCCTCCGATGCCGGCTGGCGGCGGGATGGGAATGATGTAACCTACCGATTATTCATCCAGGCATCCACAGTGTCAGGCAGTTCGCTGCCGGCTGTGGGTGTTTTTTTTGCCCTTTGGCCAGAAAAATGAAAATCATCTCTTCTGGGTGGCGGAGTGGTGGGTAAAGAACCGGTAAATGGCCTTAATTTCAGCGAAAACAGCTTACAGCGAACATAATTCCCCGGATGATTATATTGACTTAATTCCCAATAAATAATATAATTAGTTTTACTTATCGGTTTTATACGACAAATGAAGTGCCAAAACAGATGGAGAACTTATGAAAAAGCTTGAAGAATACGTAAGAAGTATCCCTGATTTTCCCGAAAAAGGAATTATTTTTCGGGATGTCACCAGCGTCCTTCAGGATGCGGAAGGCTTGCGGCTTGCCGTCGATACGATGCAGGAACTGATCAAAGACCTTGCGTTTGATGTTATTGCCGGCCCTGAATCAAGAGGCTTTATTTTTGGGACACCGATGGCATATAATATGAAGAAACCGTTTGTCCTGATCCGCAAGAAAGGGAAGCTGCCGCGGGAAACCGTGGCGGTGGATTATGAGCTGGAGTACGGGACGGCCACCATGGAGATGCATAAGGACGCGATCATACCCGGGCAGAAAGTATTGCTGGTGGACGATCTGATTGCCACCGGAGGAACAACCGAGGCCATGATCCGCCTGATTGAGCGTCTCGGCGGCGAAGTGGCCGGCATCGTGGTACTGATGGAACTGGCCGGCTTAAAGGGCCGGGAAAAAATCAAGGAATATCGTTTGGAGGCGGCTATTTGCTATGAAGGCAAATAATGAAGTCATAATTGATGACGGCAGAATCGAAGAGATTGAAGAATTCAAAAGTCCGGAAGCTTTATATCAGGACTTGATTTCCCGCGTCAGATTATATCACCCCTCCGATGACATTTCCCTGATTGAAAAGGCTTACCGGACGGCCAGCGAGGCGCATAAGGACCAGGTTCGCAAGTCCGGCCAGCCGTATATCGTCCACCCTTTATATGTGGCGGTTATCCTGGCGGATCTGGAATTGGATAAAGAAACGATTGCCGCCGGCCTGCTTCATGATGTGGTGGAGGATACCTTTTTCAGCGAAGCACAGCTGCGCCGGGAGTTCGGGGATGATGTCGCGCTTTTGGTAGACGGCGTGACCAAGCTGCAGCTGACGTTCCCGCAGAATTCCGACGACCAGTACAATGACCGTCTGGAACAGCAGGCCGAAAACTTAAGAAAGATGTTCCTGGCCATGGCCAAGGATATCCGGGTTATCCTGATTAAGCTGGTCGACCGCCTGCACAATATGCGGACACTTAAGTACCAGAGCCCCGAAAGCCAGCAGCGGATTGCCAGGGAGACCATGGAAATCTATGCGCCGATTGCCGAGCGCCTGGGGATTTCGCGGATTAAAGTCGAACTGGATGATCTTTCTTTGAAATACCTTGAGCCGGAGGCCTATTATGACCTGGTTGACTTAATAGCTGTCCGCCGGAGCACCAGGGAGAAATATATCCAGATGATCGTGGACGAAATCAGCGAACATATCAACAACGCCGGCATTGCGGCTCAGATCGACGGGCGGGTCAAGCATTTTTTCAGCATCTTCAAGAAGATGAAGAATCAGGATAAGAGCATCGATCAGATCTATGATCTCTTCGCAGTGCGTATCATCGTGGATACGGTGAAAGACTGCTATGCCGCGCTGGGTGTCATTCATGAGCTGTATAAACCCATTCCCGGCCGCTTCAAGGACTATATCGCCATGCCCAAGGCCAATATGTATCAGTCCCTGCATACCACCTTGATCGGATCGGGGACCGAAGCCGAAGCGCAGCCCTTTGAGATCCAGATCCGCACCTATGAGATGCACCGGGCCGCTGAGTACGGCATCGCCGCCCACTGGAAGTATAAAGAAGCTTCCGACGGCCTGAAGGCGGAAGACAAAGAAGAAGAAAAACTGCAGTGGCTGCGTCAGATCCTGGAATGGCAGCGGGATATGTCTGATAATAAAGAGTTCTTGAATACGTTGAAAAGCGACCTGGACCTGTTTTCCGACAGTGTTTACTGTTTTACCCCGAACGGCGATGTCAAGAACCTGCCGGCCGGGTCTACGCCGATTGATTTTGCCTACAGTGTCCACAGTGCAGTAGGGAATAAGATGATCGGTGCCAGGGTCAACGGCAAGCTGGTGACCATTGACTATGAGATCCAGAACGGTGACCGCATCGAGATCATGACGTCGCAGAATTCCAAAGGTCCCAGCCGTGACTGGCTCAATGTGGTGAAAAGTACCCAGGCCAAGAATAAGATAAACCAGTGGTTTAAGAGCGAGTTCAAGGTGGAGAACATCGTCCGCGGCAAAGAGCTTCTGACCCAGTATTGCCGCATGAGAAGTATCAATATCCATGAGATTACCAAGTCGGAATATATAGACGCGATTATGAAAAAGTACGGCTTCCGCGACTGGGATTCGGTGCTCGCGGCGGTTGGCCATGGGGGGTTAAAAGAAGGCCAGATTATTAATAAGCTGGTGGAAGTGTATGAGAAGAATGTCAAGAATACGCTGACGGATCAAGACATAGCGGAACACATCAATCAGGTCCATACCGGAAGACCGGTTCAGATCAAGCCTCGGAGCGGAATCATCGTAAAAGGGACTGAGGATGTGGCGGTGAGGTTTTCCAAATGCTGTGCGCCTTTGCCGGGGGATGAGATCGTCGGCTTTGTTACCCGTGGCAGAGGGGTGTCGATTCACCGGACTGACTGCGTCAACATGATCAGCCTGCCGGAGATGGAGCGGGAGCGGCTGATTGACGCGGAATGGCAGCAGGTTGAAGAAGACGAGGTGAATGAGAAATATCTGGCGGAGATCAAGATATTTGCGGAGAACCGGAACGGGCTGCTGGCGGATATTTCCCGGACGATGACGGAAAAACAGATCAGTATCACAGCGGTAAATATCCGTGTGAATAAGCAGAATATGGCGATTATGTCGATGACGTTTGAAATCGGGAACCGGGATGAGCTGATCTATATGATCGACCGGATCCGTGGGATTGAAAGCGTGATTGATATTGAGCGGACTACCGGGTGAGTGATATAGCAAGGTCAATTTTCTTGTTTTTGTTGCCGCTGCGATGTGGTGTTACTGTTCACAGCCTAGCCGGAATGCATTCGCCGCTACTACACAGTAACTTTATGCACAGGTTGTCAAGAACACAGGTTGTAAAGAATACAACTGTAAATTGCTAAAAACGTGCGATTTGGCACCTGCGCAACTCGGGATTTTACACAAAAGAATTCCCTACTTTTTGAACAGCGCAAAACGCCTCGCGGTCTGTGTACGGTAACCGATGGGGAAAGCTATGCATAAGAAAATAAAAGGAGGTAAAAGATGGGAAATCTTAAGATTGGCAGATTAGTGATCGGTGCAGGTCAGACTAATTGTTATTTTGTATACCGGAACAGTGAGGATGTGGTCAAGGATGTTGTTTTTATTGATCCGGCTGATAAGGGGAAGTATATTTATGAGACCCTGAAAAAGAACGGATTACGGGTGGCAGGGATCTTGCTGACGCATGCTCATTTTGATCATATATTGGGAGTTAATGAACTGCGGGAACTTTCCGGGGCTCGTGTGAGTGCCTTTGAAGACGAGCAGGAGATGTGCGAAAATGCCCGTGCTAATATGACAGCTATGATGGGAGAACCTTATACAGTTAACGTGGATGAATATCGGAAGGACGGGGATCAGATTACAGTTGCGGGGATGAACTGCCGGCTGATTGCGACACCGGGGCATACGAAAGGGAGCTGCTGTTATTATTTTGAAGAAGACCGGCTTTTGGTCAGCGGGGATACCTTGTTCCAGGAGTCGGTGGGGCGGACGGATTTTCCCGGCGGCAGCATGAGTTCTTTGGTTCGTGCGGTTAAGGATAAGCTGTTTATGCTTCCGGACGATGTAAAGGTATATCCGGGCCATGGCGAGAGCACGGATATCGGGCATGAAAAGAAATATAATCCATTTTGCCGGTGACAGTTTTGCCGGCGACAGTTTTGCCGGCGACAAAAGCAAGACTAAGCTTTATTAACGTAATGCGTTCATGATCCCGGTGCTGAGCATAAATAACCCTAGGACGGCGACTAAGACAGCACCGATTTTCATCACGTTGCGGGTGGCCTGCTGGCTGAGGAGCGTCCCGGCCGCACCTAGACCGAACATAAGCGGGAAGGTGCCGAGCGAGAACAAAAACATGGCCAAGGCTCCGGCAAAGAAGCTGCCGGTGCCCAGGGCGTAGATTTGAATGGTCTGTAAGGGCCCGCAAGGCATGAGGCCGTTCAGCAGGCCGACTGTGAACGGGGCGGCACTTCCAAGCCGTTTGGTGAGCCTGTCTCCGAACACCTGTGGTATTCTAGGGGTTATTTTACGAAACACGGGAATATTCAGCATACTAAGTCCCATGACAAGCATAAAAGTGCCTGCAATCATCGTGCCGACGCCCCGTATCCCCGAGCTTATATTGATGACGGAGCCGATACTGCCGACTATGCCGCCGATGAGGGTATAAGAAATCAGGCGGCCGCCATTATAGAGGATGCTGGGAAGGAGCCGGGCGGGTTTTCCGCTTCGTGTCCGCTTGGCTTTGGCACAGAGGGAAAGATTGATACCTCCGCACATGGAAACACAATGCAGGGAGTTGGTGAGCCCGATGATAAACAAGAGGGCGGGTGTTATGGCGCCGGGGCGTATGGTTTCCAGGCTGAAAGTCAGCCGGCTCCGAACTGTCAGGATTACTGCCAGGATTACCGCTGTTACAGCGAATATGGCAATCAGGTCCTTGCGCTTGGATGCAGAAGGTTTGACGGCTTGGCTGATGCTGTATCCAAGCGGCTCTATGGCCTCCGCAATCAGCTGCATGTTGATGTGTCCCATGTTACCGGTTATTTTGGCAGTTCCGTTTTGAAAACTGGCTTTTACGGAGGTAATGCCTTCCAGACCAGACAAGGCGGTTTCAATCCGTCTTTCGCAGTTGGGGCAGGTCATTCCGGTTATAAATATATTTTGGTTTTGGCTCATATGGTGTTCCGTATCTCTTTTCTCTATGCAGGTGTTATCTGAATTCATTTTATTTTGAATATCCTCAAGGCTCCTCGTACTACAATAATAAATACGGCAGCACCGATCAACAGATCGGGCACTTTGCTCTGAAAGACGGCTACCAGCAAGGCGGCGAAGATTACACCGATGTTGACGATGACATCGTTGGAGGTAAATACCTGCGTTGCTTTGATATGTACTTCCTGCGTCTTGGATTGGCGTAAAAGATATAGAGAGGCACTGTTGCCGGCCAGGGCAATACAGGACAGGACAATCATTACGATAACATTCGGTGTGGGTTCGTCGCTGATGAAGCGGCGGATGATTTCGATAAAGCCCCATAAAGCCAAGCCAAGCTGTAGGATGCCGCTGGAACGGGCTATCCGCCTTTTTACCATCATCGTTCCGGCAATAGCATAAATACTCAGGGCATAGATAAAGGCATCGGCCAGTTCATCCAGCGAATCGGCGATCAGTCCCATAGAATCAGCCAGTAAGCCGGCGATTATTTCAATGGTGAAGACGCTGAAATTGATTATCAGCACCGTCCACAGCAGTTTTCTGTCGATACGGTCATTTCCGGCAGTCTCATCAAGATCAAGGCCGGTTTCCGTCGAAATCACTTCGGCGCCATAATCTAAGGAATCAATAGCCGCTTTTATGTCAGACAGTTCGCCGGTATGCAATATGGAAAGCTGCCTGTTATCCAGATCAAATGTCAGCCTTCTTACTGCGGCAATATCGGCCAGCTTCATGCGGATCATCTGCTCCTCAGCGGGACAGTCCATACTCTTAATGAATAATAATGTTTTTTCCATAAATGTTTCTCTTTCTATTGCTTTTTCCATTGCCATGTATATCAGGAATGTTACGGTCAGGAACATGGTCATTTTGGAAAGTCTCCGGTACAATTTTAAAAGAATACCCCTAATTCTTCTAATTTTCTTTTCGTTTTTGTAAAACTTGGCCATCTATTAAACTCGCTTTCAAATTCCTGCTTTTTGGAATCAGTATCTAATATTTTGCTTAAATATAAGTATGCTTGTTCATTATCCAGTATAAATAAGATCTCTGCAATAAGTCTATTATAATTGTATTTATTGAATATGATAAAATTTTCTATTAAGTATGAAATGTCTTTTTGTGAAAATGGCATTTCAAAGCCATCATATTTAATAATCTGAGCATTAATGGCATCAATGACTAAATTTAAAGATTCATTATATAACTTATAGAAATCAACTATTTTTTCTAATTCTATTTCTGATTCATACCGCTTAATTGCCCATATCTCATCAATAATTTCATTCAATAATCTATTTACTTTATTCATAACTTAGCCTCCATATCAGTAAATTTATTTACAGCTTAATAAATTCGTCCCTGATTCGCTGCATTACGTGTTAGCCACATTAAAATTATAAATTTCATCTTCACGTGGATCTTTAAAACCGTCAAATTTTTCTACTTTAGATAATGAAAAAACAAATCCGTAATTTGGATTAGGAAAATCTAATTTTCTTTACGTGATAACCCTCCAAAGATACCAAATATTTTCCAGATGGAATATCATACCTAAACCCTGAATATAAGGCTTTACCACCCCAATCTGAAATGGCAACATTCATCGGCTTCTCGGACAGCGAAATGAATAATATAAGGGTTCACTGTAAGATGACATAGAATGACACTCTCATAGTTGATATAGTAAAGGTACCGCAGGGGAGCTCCAGTGACGCGCGAACTGACAGCAGCCGGGAACACCGGTAAAAACCTCGGTATGTATAGAATAAAGGAGAAAAAGTAAAATGTCAAAAGGATATTACTCAGTTAATATGCACGGCTGTGCAAACGGTACAATACCGGTTCCGGTAATCGGAAAAAATGGGAATTGGTACATTGGTAATGAAGACACTGAGGTAAGCGCAACGGGAGAACAAGGCCCGGTAGGACCGGAAGGGCCACAGGGACCGCAAAGGACACAAGGTCCACAAGGCATCGCAGGCCCGACGGGTTCCAAAGGCGACGTAGGCGCAACAGGGCCTCAAGGCCAGAAGGGAGATGCCGGCGAATTGAATGCAACCTCCTTGATCATCCGCCCGGACCTGTGGAATACCGGAGAAGAATATGATTTTGGAAGCGGACTGTATGGCACGCGGTTTACCGGAACAATAACCGAGGCAGCAGATGTAATCGCCGCTGTACCCTTGGCATCCATCGGGACTACCGCACGCATAAAGGAATATGGCGGCTGGTGGGATAACGGGGAGTATGAGATGCCACTAGGAAACGGAAAAAAAGAATTGATGTTTTCAAGATTAATGCGTCACTACACAGGAGAACTCGTTTTACAAACACTCTCAACTAAAATAAGGAAGAACACTCCTTTTGATATCTGGCTTAAATACAAAAAATAAGCGTTATTAATTTACACCTAAAGAGGACTTGCTATTATGCATGTCCTCTTTTCTGCCAAAGCTGCCGATGCCGCTATTGCTGACGGCTACTTTCTTCGGGATACGGGATACACGGCTACTTTCTTCGGGATTATGAAAGCTATAGTCAAATTGGTGCAGGGATGCTATAATATACCCGTTATGATCGTGACGGCAGTCCTGATAAAGAAACTAAGATAAGCAGAGAGAAACAGAGGAACAGACAGGAGTCAATATGCTGGCAGTCAGTACCAACCAGACCGATTTTGAATATGATATCCATTCACTTGTAAAGGCATTTTATCCGGAGCAGGAAGTCAAGGTATTTCTCGGGACAGATTCCGGAGGAGAAACCTGCAGCTCCGATGAAAACTTGCCGGACATTCACATTACTTTTGACGAGGGAAAGATCCTTCTGCTTGTCATCGGTATTTCTGGCGGCCATGACGACAGCTATCAGGCGCTGGGGGTTGAGATCAATGCTTCTATGGACAGAATAGCCGTTAAGAATGCTCTGAAACAGCTGATCTATCACGGCTTGTCCCGGCACACCGGCAAACGCCTGCCCTGGGGAGCACTGACCGGCATCCGGCCGGTTAAGATTCCGATGAAATTGCTGGAGCAGGGGCTGGCGGAAGCGGATAGTATTGAACACCTTAAGTCTGTCTATCTGGTCAGTGACGAAAAAGCCCGGCTGGCTCTGGATATCGCCGTCAGAGAGCGGGAGATCCTGGCCGCAGCTGACTATTCATCCGGTTACAGCCTGTATATCGGCATCCCTTTCTGTCCGACTACCTGCCTCTACTGTTCCTTTACCTCCTATTCGATTGCCGGATGGAAAGACCGCGTGGACGATTATCTGGCTGCCCTGGAAAAAGAAATCGACTATGTCGCGGAGAGCTGTGCCGGCCGCCGACTCGACACCATCTATGTCGGCGGCGGGACACCGACCACCCTTTCCTCCGGTCAGCTTGAGTGGCTCTTAAAGACCGTAAGTACGAGATTTGATCTGTCATGTCTGCAGGAATATACCTTGGAAGCGGGACGGGCCGACAGTATCACCGAAGAAAAGCTGGCGGTTCTGAAACGCTATGATGTCAGCCGTATTTCCATCAATCCCCAGACCATGAACCCGGAAACCCTGAAGCGAATCGGCAGACAGCATACGGCAGAGCAGGTACAGGAAGCCTTTGCCTTGGCCAGGAAGATGGGATTTGACAATATCAATATGGACATCATCTTAGGCCTGCCGGGCGAATCGCCGGCTGATGTAACCAGAACCTTGGATGCCATCAGACTCCTGCGTCCCGAATCGCTCACCATCCATTCCCTGGCGGTAAAGCGGGCTTCCAGCTTAAGTCAGTGGATCCAGGAACATGGCCTGGAATCCATGATCAACACGGAAGAAACCATGGAAATCGCCATGAGCGGAGCCAGATCCATGGGAATGCAGCCTTACTATCTCTACCGCCAGAAAAACATGGCCGGTAATTTCGAAAATACCGGCTATGCCCGGCCTGGCCGTTACGGGCTCTATAATATCCTGATGATGGAAGAGATCCAGACCGTCATCGCTCTCGGTGCCGGCACCGTCAGCAAGCGTGTCGATGCCGACGGACGCATCGAACGCTGCGACAACGTAAAAGACGCCGCGCTTTACATCGAAAAGATCCATGAGATGATTGACCGGAAAAAACGGCTTTGGTTAGGGCGATGAGGGCGCGATGCTTAACTGACCATCCCTCCTAACATGCCGCTTCCGGCACAAATCAGCAAAACCGTCACGAAATCCGTGGCTACATCAGAAAGCCCATGATTCACTGTTAAGGATACCAGTACCAGTACGAGAAAGTAGATACATCCGATCAGTAGCCCCCACATGAACTTCCGCGTCTTCATCCGCTTCCCGGTCCAAAGCCCCGCCAGAAAAGTCACGATCACATAGATGGCAATTACCCCGATAGACACGGTTTTTTCGTTCAGGTTAAAGCGGTACAGCAAAAGCGCCAGAAGTAAAAGCAGGCCGGCAGTGGCAAGGTAAGCAAACAAAAGGCATTTCAATAGAAAAGTAATTCTTGCATCAATATGTAGATTTTTTAACATTTCATTCCTCCGCATGAGAAGTTTCTACTAATTATATATTCGCCGAAAAGGTAAAACTTGACAGCAGAAACGGCTTACTGTAAAATTTGGATAAATGAAACTTGTTTTTTTATGCGAAAGCAGACAGGAGTGATAATAATTTGGATACCGATGGTGTCATACAACTGATAAGTATTGCCATACTGATTTTCTTTTCGGCATTTTTTTCTTCCGCCGAAACTGCTTTTACGACCGTCAGCCGAGTGCGGCTGCGGGCTTTGGCCGAAGAAGAGAATAAGGCGGCCCGGACCGCACTGAAAATCCTGGATAATTACCGGAAAATGTTAAGCGTTATCCTGATCGGCAACAATATAGTCAATATTACCGCCTCTTCGCTGGCGACCTCTTTAGCGATAGATATATGGGAAAGCAAGGCGGTCGGGATTGCCACCGGGATACTGACCCTGGTCGTTCTCATCGGCGGAGAGATCCTTCCGAAAACCCTGGCAAACCTGTATCCGGAAAAAACTGTCTTGTCTTACAGTGCTGCCGTACTGCTGTTTATGCGGCTCCTGACTCCCGTGGTCTTCCTGATTGATAAAATATCCTTCCTGATCTTATGGCTGTTACATATTGATCCCAATTATAAAGCAGCCATGACCGAAACGGAGCTCAAGACCTATGTGGATGTCAGCCATGAGGACGGCGTGATCGAGTCGGAAGAACGGGAAATGATATATAATGTCTTTGACTTCGGCGATACCCAGGCCCGCGATGTGATGATACCCCGTATCAATATGAAAAGCATCAGTTACAATGCGGATTATGAAGAAGTGCTTTCCGTGTTCCGGGAGTTTATGTATACCCGGCTTCCGGTCTATCAGGAAGATAAGGACAATATCGTCGGCCTGATCAATATTAAAGACTTTATCCTGGTAGAGAACCGGGACAGTTTTAAGATTCAGGATATTATGCGGGAAGGGTATTATACCTACGAATTCAAGAAGACAGCCGACCTGATGATGGAAATGCGGGACGATGCTATCAACATCGCTTTTGTCCTGAATGAATACGGGGCGACGGTCGGCATGATTACGTTAGAGGATCTGCTGGAAGAGATCGTCGGCGAGATCCGCGACGAGTACGACGAAGACGAGGAAGAATTCATCCGTGAGGTCGGCAACAACACCTATCTGGTCGAGGCCGGTATGAAACTGGACGACATCAATGATGCCCTGGGAACCGACCTGGACTCGGAGGACTATGATTCCATCGGCGGACTGATGATCGAAAGCCTTGAGCGTCTGCCGCAGGATGACGAGGCTATTACTATAGAAGACGGGATTATCCTGCAGGCAAAAGGAATCAGCCAGAACCGCATCAACAAGATTCTTTTGACTTTGCCGGAGGATGATGAGACAGAAGCGGGTAAAGAGGGGTAGAAATGACATGGTTATTATACAGGCCATAACAGCGAGGTGTTTTGCGGTAACATAACCTGACGGGGGAGCCTCAACAGGGTACAACAGGGGGCCTCGACAGGGTACAAAAAACACTTTCTATTAAAAAAAATATATGATATACTAAAAAAAGTCTTAAGCAAAAGATTATGAAGATGGGAGAGAACATAATGAAGCATATTAAAACATTAAATACCGGTAAATTGGTTGAATCGATGAAGAAGGGCGGCTGCGGAGAATGTCAGACCTCTTGTCAGTCAGCATGTAAGACCTCATGTACAGTCGGCAACCAAAGCTGCGAACAGAAAAAATAAACCGTATAGTAAGCAGCGAATCAGTTTCGCTGCTTACTATAAGTTATAAGACAAATGGATTCGCTTACAATATTACATGAGTGTCATAAAAGAGTGGCATACAAGAATGGCATATCAGAGTGGCATATCAGAAAGGGTAGGAATTGATTCACCGATATAAAAATAACGGATATAATATTGTCATGGATATCAACAGCGGGGCGATACATGTTGTCGATGAGGTCGTGTATGAATGGCTTCCTTGGGCAGAAGCCTTGATCAGGCAGGGAATCACGGACAGCGGGGCTATCCTCGCATCCTGCCCTTCGGCTGACTTGGCGGTTCATTCCGCCATTGAGGAGATTATTTCGCTTTATGAGGCGGGCATGTTGTTCACTGCGGATGTGTATGAGAGTTATATTGACAATTTCCAGCAAAGAACCACGGTAGTAAAAGCCCTTTGCCTTCATGTGGCTCATGACTGTAATCTGGCCTGTCGGTACTGCTTTGCTGAAGAAGGGGAGTATCATGGCCGCCGTGCGCTCATGAGTCTGGAGACGGGTAAAAAAGCTTTGGATTACCTGGTGGCTGCTTCTGGCCGCCGCGTCAATCTGGAGGTGGATTTTTTTGGCGGGGAACCGCTGCTTAACTGGGAGACCGTAAAAGAACTTGTCCGTTACGGCAGGAGCCTGGAGGAGCCGAACCATAAGCGTTTCCGTTTTACGCTTACGACCAACGGCATTTTGCTTACGGATGAGATATTAGATTTTATCAATGCCGAGATCAGCAATGTAGTGTTAAGTATTGACGGCCGCAAGGAAGTCAACGACCGGATGCGCCAACACCGGGGCGGCCAGGGCAGTTATGACAAGATCATGCCGTGTTTCCGAAAGGTGGCGGAGAGCCGAGGTCAGAAGAATTATTATGTGAGGGGAACTTATACCCGGTATAATCTTGATTTTACGCAGGACGTGCTTCATCTGGCCGACATGGGTTTTAAACAGATATCGGTAGAACCGGTGGTAGCCGTGCCGTCGGATATGGTGACGGATTATGCCTTGCGCAAAGAGGACATACCGGTACTGGTGGCGGAATATGACCATCTGGCACAGGAAATGATCGACCGGAGCAGGAAGGGACAGGATTTCAATTTTTTTCATTTTATGCTGGATCTGGACGGCGGGCCCTGTGTGGCCAAGCGTCTGTCAGGCTGCGGTTCGGGAACGGAATACCTGGCGGTGACGCCGGGGGGGGATTTTTATCCCTGCCATCAGTTTGCCGGACAGGAAGAGTTTTTAATGGGGAATGTAGATGAGGGGATCACCAACACGGCGCTCAGGGAAGAGTTCAAGGCATGCAGTGTATATTCCCGGGCGAAATGCCGTGAGTGTTTTGCCAGGTTTTATTGCAGCGGCGGCTGTGCCGCCAATTCACACCGCTTTCATGGCACCATTCACGATGTCGATGACTTGGGCTGTGAACTGCAGCGCAAAAGGGTGGAATGTGCGATTATGATCAAGGCAGCCCAAAACATGAAGTAAATCTTAGGCGACTGAGGACTCCGCCCAAGATTTACTAATCATGTTTGGAAGCATATCTAAGGCGGCTAAGTACGCCACTTAAGATATACTAATCATGTTTGGAAGAATAAGGCGAATAAATACGCCTGCGAATCAATACGCCTTATTCTTCTAGAATCGTTTCAATTTCAATAATAGAATAGCGAGATACGGAAAGAAGGTAAATACTATGAAAAAAGGACAAGCGATAACTTATCTGCTGATACTGGTTCTCTTATTAAGCGGTTTGGGATATACAGCGGCAGTGGGCATCGGAGCGGACAGGGCCGGGTCCATGTCAGGGATCAAGCTGGGACTTGATCTGGCGGGCGGCGTCAGCATCACCTATCAGGTGGTCGGAGAAGAACCCCCCAGCGATGAAGACATGTCGGATACGGTGTACAAGCTGCAGCAGCGGGTGGAAGGTTTTAGCACGGAAGCCATCGTATACCGCGAAGGAAACGACCGGATCAATATCGAGATCCCCGGCGTTTCGAATGCCAATACGATTCTGGAAGAACTGGGTAAGCCGGGGTCGCTGGTGTTCATGAATTCCGCAGGAGAAGAAGTAATCAGGGGCTCGGATGTCATCAATGCGGCAGCGGGCTACATGCCCGACAGTATGGGAAACAACGAGCCGGTAGTTTCCCTGACGCTTTCAGCGGAAGGGGCACAGAAATTTGCCGCCGCGACCCGGGCGGCGGCTCCTACCAATGATTATATCGCGATTGTTTATGACGATGTGATCGTCAGCATGCCGACCGTCCAAAGTGAAATCACGAACGGGGAAGCGGTTATCAATGGGATAGGTGGTTTTGAAGAAGCCGAGCAGCTGGCTTCAACGATCCGCATCGGCGGGCTGAAGGTTGAACTGGAAGATCTGCGTTCCAACGTGGTCGGCGCCCAGCTGGGCGAGGAAGCCATCAGCACCAGCCTGAGGGCAGCATTGATCGGCTTGGGCATCGTCATCCTGTTTATGATCATTGTATATTATATGTCCGGTTTAGCTGCCAGTCTGGCACTGTTTTTGTATACGGAGCTGATGATTATACTGCTGGAAGCTTTTGAGATTACCCTGACCTTGCCCGGTATCGCCGGTATTATCCTGTCGATCGGCATGGCAGTGGATGCCAATGTGATTATTTTTGCCCGTATCCGCGAAGAGCTGGCGACCGGCAAAACGGTTCCTTCGGCATTTAAGATCGGTTATAAGAAAGCCTTGTCGGCCATCCTGGACGGCAATATCACCACTTTGATTGCCGCCGCGGTTCTTTATCTGCTGGGAACCGGGCCGATCAAAGGATTTGCCGAGACTTTGGCACTCGGTATTGTTTTATCGATGTTTACGGCGCTTTTTGTGACCAAGTGGATTATGAACGGTCTGTATGCCCTCGGTTTCCAGAGCATCAAATTATATGGAAAAGCCAAAGAGCGGAAAGTGATCCCGTTCTTGTCGAAGAAGGCCATCTTCTTTGTCGCCTCTTTAGCGGTAATCTTAACCGGCTTTGTCTTTATGGGGGTAAGTCAGGGAAGGAACGGAGTCCCGCTTAATCTAAGCTTGGAATTTTTGGGGGGAACCTCGACGAATGTGACTTTTAATGAGAACCTGAACCTTGCCGACATTGAAGCCGAGGTGGTTCCGCTGATCGAAGCAATTACTGGCGACAGCAACGTCCAGACCCAGAAAGTGACCGGTACCAATGAAGTGATTTTCAAGACCAGGACGTTAAGCACTGATGAGCTGGCGAGCTTCAACACTATCATGGCGGAACAGTTCGCGGTGGCGGAGGAAATGATTACCTCATTGTCGATCAGTTCCGTAATCAGCAGTGAGATGCAGCGCGACGCGATACTGGCAGTTTTTATTTCCAGCATCTGTATGCTGATCTATATCTGGTTCCGTTTCAAGGACATCCGTTTTGGTGCCAGCGCAGTGGCTGCCCTGCTTCATGATGTTCTGGTGGTGCTGGCTTTCTATGCGATTGTCAGGGTATCGGTCGGGACGACATTTATCGCCTGCATGCTGACGATTATCGGGTATTCCATCAATGCCACTATCGTTATCTTCGACCGCATCCGGGAGAACATGAGCGAGATGAAGCGCAATGAAGCGTTGGAAAACGTGATCAATTCCAGTATTACCCAGACCTTATCGCGGAGCGTGTTTACCTCCCTGACGACCTTTATCATGGTGGCAGTACTGTATGTGCTGGGGGTATCTTCCATCAAAGAATTTGCCCTGCCGCTGATGGCGGGCATAGCCTGCGGGACCTATTCCTCTATCTGCTTGGCGGGGGCACTCTGGCTTGTTTTGAAAAAGAAGTTTGTGGCTAAGGCTGAGGATTAGATTTCATAGCTAATGTAGCGGGCAGGAGCCGATCATGGCTTCTGCCCGTTTGATTTACCCGATTTATACCACTTCTGTCGTATGGTTATGGTGTTACCTCTGGGATATTTACTACATAGTAAGCGTTAAACACGACGGAATCCCAATCGCTAATAGTGTCATGAGGCGGCATATAGGCAGTGATTTCCCCATTTGTGCCGATGATAACGATACCGGCAATAGAAGCGGTCCAGTCTTCCATGAAGTAAACAGCGGCTATCAGTACATCATCTTCCGGCCATACATTGGACTCTAAAATTGATGCCAGAAGAGTCCCATTATTTATTATTCCGGCACTATTTAAATGAGTGACTTTGTAGCCCACAGTTATCTCATTGTTACAGTTTACAGTATAAGTTAAATCGGCGATATCCAAGTTTGCTCCAGCGAATACTTGGCGTTGAGTAGGAAAAGGACATGTCGGTCCAGCCGGCCCGGTATAGCCGGTATAGCCAGTATAGCCGGTATAGCCGGTATAACCGGTATAGCCAGTATAGCCGGTATAGCCGGTATAGCCGGTATAGCCAGTGTAGCCGGTATAGCCGGTCGGTCCGGTATAGCCGGTCGGCCCGGTCGGTCCAGTATCGCTAGTTGCCCCGGTATAGCCGGTATAACCGGTATAACCGGTATAGCCGGTATAACCGGTATAGCCGGTATAGCCGGTCGGTCCGGTATCTCCGGTGTAACCGGTATAGCCGGTATAACCGGTATAACCGGTCGGCCCGGTCGGACCTTCAACTCCCGGCAGTCCTTGGATTCCTTGTATGCCTTGCGGGCCATCGCAGCCGATCGGACCCTGTAAGCCCATCGGTCCGGTCACGCCTTGTACCCCTTGCGGTCCTGCTGGGCCTTCCAGGCCTTGCGGTCCTATGGAGCCCATTTCACCCTGCGGTCCTTCTGGTCCTGCCGGTCCCTGCGGACCTCGGTCGCCTTGCGGTCCCAATGGTCCACGTGGCCCGACTGGTCCCTGTGAACCTTGATTCCCCCTTACACCTTGCGGGCCCTGATTGCCCGGATCGCCTTGTGGACCGACATCGCCTCTGACGCCTTGCGGGCCCATAAGACCTTCGGGACCGGCCGGCCCTCTTGGCCCTGTCGGTCCCGGACAGCCTTGGTCGCCTTTATCACCTTTTTCTCCCCTTGGTCCAACACAGCCCCTTAGCCCTTCCTGACCCTGCGGGCCGGGGGGACCTTGCGGGCCCATGTCGCCAATATCGCCTTTAGGGCCGACACAACCTACATCACAACAATTTGTCCGCTCCGTTGAGTCATTTGGTACATTCCAGTTCTTATCATTTGCCATATCTATCCTCCATATTTTTCTCGAATCAATAACTATCAGTACTATATGATATTCTTAACACGGGAATAAGTTACAGAATGCGCCGCGGATTTTGTATTTCTGACAGTATTCTCTAACAAATGACTATTTTTTTGGCGGTAATAGCCCACGCCATGACAGCGTGATACCCCGTGCCATGCCTGCGCGATGCCTTACAGTTGTAATCAGATATCATGTTCCTTATAATAAATTTATATCAATATTTGGAATAAAATGGAAAGAGAGGAAGTTTTATGGAACAATTGAATTTAACGTCTACGAAAGATAACGAAAATATTTACCGAATCCTAGGGGATCTGATGAGCGCCAACAAGGAATTCCAGATCATGATTACCGTCCCTTCCCACACCCCGAAAAGGGAAGAACTCATGCAGGCAGAAATCAAGAGCCGCAGCCTGACTTACGACCTGGAGCGCGATGTCACCGATATGATCCATGAGATCGGTGTCCCGGCCCATATCAAAGGCTATCAGTATCTGCGCGATGCCATCATGCTGTCCGTGGAGGACGTGGAAATGCTGAATTCCATTACCAAGGTACTTTATCCTACCATAGCAGACAAATTCCAGACTACGCCCAGCCGCGTGGAGCGGGCCATCCGTCACGCAATTGAGGTGGCATGGAGCAGGGGGCGGATGGAAACGCTGGATTCCTTATTCGGCTATACCATTAATACCGGCAAGGGCAAGCCTACCAATTCGGAGTTTATCGCCCTGATTGCCGACAAAATCAGGCTGCAGTACCGGAATCTCTAAAACACAAAAAAATTTTTACTTTTATTAGCCCCTGAGATGATGTATAATAAAAAATATTGTTTGGCAAAAATCATAGCGGAGGTTTCACAAATGAAGAATATTCTTTTTATTGCATCAGAATGCGTTCCTTTTATCAAGACCGGAGGGCTCGCAGATGTGGTGGGGTCGTTGCCTCAATGCATTGATAAGGAATATTATGACGTAAGGGTTATCTTACCCAAATATGTCTGTATCCAGGAGCCGATGAAGAATCTTCTTACATATAAGACCCATTTTTATATGGATTTTCATTGGAAAAATGAATATGTGGGCATACTGGAGGCAGAAGAGGACGGCGTTACTTATTATTTTATTGATAACGAAATCATGTTTGACGGCGCTACTCCCTATGGAAAAGACGGTTACAAGGAGATCGAGAAGTTTGCCTTTTTTTCCAAAGCCGCCCTGTCAATCTTGCCGATCATCGGTTTTAAGCCGGACGTGATTCACTGCCATGACTGGCAGACCGGCCTGGTACCGGTATACTTAAAAGAGCGATTTCAGGGCAACGAATTTTTCCGGGGCGTCAAATCGGTTATGACAATCCATAATCTGAAGTTCCAGGGGAAATGGGATGTGAAAAGCATGCAGGATATCACCGGCCTGGCACCTTATTATTTTACGCCGGATAAACTGGAATCCTTCAAGGACGCCAATCTGCTGAAAGGCGGCTTGGTATATGCGGATGCGATTACCACAGTGAGCGAGAACTATGCGGAAGAGATCAAAACGCCATTTTACGGGGAACACCTGAACGGTCTGCTCTGTGCCAGAAGCAATGACCTGCGCGGTATTGTGAACGGTATCGACTATGACGAATTCAACCCGGAAACGGATATCCATATCTCACACAAATATAATGCCATGAATTTCCGTAAAGAGAAAATCAAAAATAAGCGGCAGCTGCAGGCAGAACTCGGCCTGAAGCAGGATGATAAGATATTTATGATCGGTATCGTCTCCCGGCTGACGGATCAAAAAGGCTTTGACCTGATCGCCTATATGATGGATGAACTGTGTCTGGATCAGATCCAGCTGGTCATCTTAGGTACCGGTGATGAAAAATACGAAAATATGTTTCGCCATTATGACTGGAAGTACAACGACAGGGTGTCAGCCAATATATATTACTCAGAGGCCTTGTCCCACAAAATTTATGCCGGCTGCGATGCGTTCCTGATGCCGTCCCTGTTCGAGCCCTGCGGCTTAAGCCAGCTGATGAGCCTGCGCTACGGTACGTTGCCGATTGTCCGAGAAACCGGAGGACTAAGGGACACGGTAGTGCCATATAATGAATTGGAAAGCACCGGCACCGGTTTTAGCTTTGCCAATTACAACGCCCACGAGATGCTTGCTGCCGTCCGCTTTGCGGAGCGGGTCTATTACGATCAGAAGCGCGAGTGGAACAAGATGGTCGACAGAGCCATGGCAGCCAACTTTTCGTGGCAGGAATCGGCCCGGAAATATCAGGAAATGTATGACTGGCTTACCGGCTGACACAAAGACTTCCATATAGCCGAGCCAATCATAAAAGATCAGTTATCAGTTTGGAGCAAGAAGTATGGCTGACAGCAGCAGGGAGAAATCCGGATTTATTAAACAGGCAGGGATTCTGGCGGTAGCCGGAATCCTTAGTCGTGTTATAGGCCTGCTTTATAACAGCCCGATGACGGCCATTATCGGGGATGAAGGCAACGGCTATTACGAATATGCCTACAAGGCTTACACCATCGTGCTGCTGATCTCTTCTTACAGTATCCCTTCTGCGATATCCAAGGTGATTGCCCAGCGTCTGGCGGCACACGAATACCGAAATGCCCATAGAGTGTTCAAAGGTGCCCTGCTCTACGTGACAATCGTCGGCGGTGCTGCCAGCCTGCTCTTATTCCTCTTGGCTGATCAGATGGTCAATCTAAGCAATTCGGTCACGGTGCTACGTTTTTTTGCCCCGACGATCTTTCTTTCCGGTATTATGGGTGTAATCCGGGGCTATTTTCAAGCCCACAGATCCATGGTGCAGACCTCCGTTTCCCAGATCATCGAACAATTCGTCAATGCCTTAATCAGTATCTGGCTCGCCTATATCCTGACCGGAATAGCCACGGCAGCATTGGCGGCCGACAATACAAAGCGAGCGGTCTACGGCGCGGTCGGCGGTGCCATCGGCACCGGCATGGGCGTGGTAGCCGGCCTGGCTTTTATGGGTGCCGTGTACGGCCTGAACCGGAACATCCTAAGACGCCGGATCGAACGGGACAAAACACCGGAAGAAGAGAGCTACCGAAGTATCCTCAAGATGATTCTGCTGGTGGTCACCCCTTTCATCTTGAGCACTTTCATCTATAACATCAACACCTTCTTAAACCAGACCATATTTAATCAGGCCATGCTTGAGCTCAAAGACATGACCGAAGCGGGAGTCTCCGCACTGAACAGCGCGATCGGTAAAGCAACAAAGATATCCAATATCCCGATCGCCATCTCCACGGCAATGTCGTCGGCACTGATACCCGGTATCGCTGGCGATTTTTCCCAAGGCCGGATCCAGCTATGCCGGGAAAAAGTCGGCCGGGCCATCCGGACAACGATGTACATCTCGATTCCCGCCGCCGTCGGAATCGGCGTCCTCGCCCGCCCCATTATGGCCGTCCTATACCCGCAGCCCGCCGTCCTCGAGTTGAGTTCTTATCTGCTGACAGCCATGTCAGCCGGCGTGATCCTTTATTCACTTTCCACCTTGTCAAGTGCCGTCCTCCAAGGAATCGGCCGGATCAACAGCCCGGTCATCAATGCCACGGTCGCCCTGGTCATTCAGACCATCATCCTGATTGCCACGCTTTTTTTTACCGACATGGGCATCTATGCCATGGCCGCCGCTGTCGTCTTCTACGCCCTGCTGATGTGCATCCTGAACGCCATATCCGTGCGAAAGCACCTGCAATACCGACAGGAATGGAACAAAACCTTCCTGCGCCCGCTCCTGGCCGCCGTCGTGATGGGAGCAGTTTCCTTCGCATCCTATCACGCCATCTATTATCTCTGCTCACTCAATATCGTGTCGCTTATCGTAGCAGTCGCCGCCGGGGTAACAGTCTATTTCGTGCTTACGATCCTATGGAAAGCCGTCGGCGAAGAAGAACTTTCCTGGCTGCCGGGCAGCATCTCCCTAGTGCGTTTCCTGAACGGCACCCGCAAAACCCGCCCCAAACCATCCAAAACAACCAAAAAATCTGAAAAACCCAAACCAAAAGCAATTCCCAACAAAGATTACCGCAAAACGCGTTATACCGAAGCAGTTCACAAGAAATCCGATTACGATAAATCCGCTTACAGAAAAGAAGAATACAGCAATGAAGATTACTGGCTGGATGATTAACGCTATCACACATTAAATAACAAACAAATCATAAATGACGCAACGTCAAAATAACAACCTGTGGCCGCGCAAAAACCCTAGGTATCAACTCAAAATAACCAGTTCCATTGCTGACAAAGACATCAGTTCCATCACGTGACTCGGCCCAGCCGGACATAAAACGCTGACCATAGTCAGTAATGCTGTCGCTCCAGACCAGAGCCGGAGCGAACACCCCGAAAAGGTTGACATAGTTTTTTCTTCATATTATTCTTTGCGCCAAGCCTATAAAACCATCCAGTTGAGATTCCGAATCGCCATATTGCCCAGGCCGCTCACCCAATACATTGCCAAAGAATACAATCCCCATTTTTGGTAAAACTAATCAATACCACAATCTTAATTTCAGGAGGTAATAAAATGGCTAATCTCTCAGAACTAGAACTGCAAAATCTCCGTCACCTGATGGGCGGATACGAAACGACCCATTGCAAATTAAAAGAATATGCAACATGCGCCGAAGATTCCCAAATAAAGCAGTTCTTTGAAAAAGGCGCCCAGTCAGCAATGAATAACAAACAGCAACTAATGAAATTTTTACAGTAGGAGGACATCAAGATGCATTTGGAAGAAAAAACAATGGTAGCCGATACTTTATCCGGTATCAACGGAGAATTGATGCGTTTCGGGGAAATGATCCCCCAGACCGAAAACAAAGAACTGAAACAGACCTTGCAGCAGTTCCGTAATGCCTGTGAGCAGTCTCAGGAAGAGCTTTATCAGCTCGCCAGGGAAAAATCCTATTACGTTCCCGCTTCAAAAGCAACCCAGCAAGAAGTGGAGCACGTAAAATCCCTGTTTACCGAATCGACACATTAACACCCTAGTTTTCCGACATCCGAATGGAGCCGATATCCGGCTCGATCCGCATCGAATAATTGGTATAATACACGACAAAGCCTGGCTTTCCGCCGCCGGGCTTTTTCACGTTCTTCTTTTGCGTGTAATCAACTTCAACCTTTTCGTCCCCCTGCCCTTTGGAATAATAAGCGGCCAGGCGGGCGGCTTCTTCAAACGTGGCATCGGTCAGTTCCTCGCCGCCTGACTTGACAATCACGTGAGAACCGGGCATCCCTTTGGCATGAAACCACCAGTCCTGACCTTCGGCAAAACGGAATGTCAGTTCTTCGTTCTGATAATTATTCTTCCCTACATACATATGAAAACCGTCTCTGCTGAGATAATGAAATGGCTTGCTGGTGATCTTACTCTTCGGAGCCTTTCCTTTACGGCGGATATAGCCGCTTTGTATCAGTTCCTCTTTGATCTGCACCAGATCCTCTTCCAAAAGGGCAATATCCAGGGCGGCAGCGACAGACTCCAGATGGCGGATCTCGTCCTGAACCGCTAGGATCAGGGAAGAAAGCGCCTCTGCCGTCCGTTTCAGCTTTCCATATTTATCAAAATATTTTTTTGCATTTTCCGCTGGGGTAAGATCAGGATCAAGCGGAACGCTGATCATTTCATTCGTATAATAATTCAGGGCTTCCAAAGCTTTGGCGCCGGGGGACACATCATAGCCGTATGTATTCAGCAGTTCCCCATATACCCGGAAATGGTCTTTCTTCTCGGTATCCTTGATCTGAAGGAGCTGAAGCTCGTATTTTTTACGGTTGCGTTCTAATGCGCTCTGGACAATCCGCCGCAGGTCGGCAGACTTCTGGCGGATGCGGGTGACGGTGTTCTTTTCGGCATAATAGCGTTCCAGCATCTCGGAAACCGACTCGTAACATACGGTCTGCCGGCAGCAGTACATCGACAAGGGAATCGATGAATATTCCACCGGCTTCCCGGCCTCGGAATACATGACCGGTGAAAAATCACCGTTCCTGACCAGTTCCATGCAGTCGGAAAAGGCCCGGTACAGGACGGCGGCCTTGTCCGGCTCAGCCCGCAGCAGGGCCGCGGAAATATCTCCATCCAGAGTCGCCCGGTAACAGATGTCCTGGGCAAAAAGCGGAGACAGTCCGGTATATGCGTTATATAATGCTTTGAAGAGCGGAAGTCCTTTAGCCGTAAGCAGGCCGAAGAATTCTTCATAAGTAGTTTCCAGCGGATTTTTTTTATCCTGCGTCTCGGCAATAAAGTAAGGACGGCCGGGCAAGACCTCCCTGACGGAACTCACCAAAGCGGAAATATGCTTGATGCTGTCAATGATTACGGTATCCTGGCCATGGGCAGCGAAGATGATGTTGCTGTGTTTTCCCATGATTTCAATAATCAGCTTATAGGAACACAGGTCACCCATCTCATTCATATGGTCAACATGAAGATGAATGATCCGTTCCAAGCCGGGCTGAGTGACATCGGTGATCCGGCCGTTCTGCAGATGCTTTCGCAGCAGCATGCAAAAGCCGGGCGCAGTGAGCGGGCCCGGTTTGTTCCTGGCGGTCAGGTAGACCAGCGGGAGCGAAGCATTGGATGAAAGAAACAGCCTTTTTTGTCCTGAATTGGCGGTTTTGATGGTCAGCAGCAGCTCGTCGCTTTCCGGCTGCGTGATTTTATAGATGCGCCCGCCGACTAATTCGTTTTTTAATTCTTTTACAATATTCGCAATGGTGATGCCGTCGAATGCCATGAAATTTTCCTCTGTTTCGGATGAATAAGTTGTAATTTTGATACCACAGCAGTGTAATACGATTGTACAATATTCAAGTTGCGGCGACAAGAGCCTATTTGGCAAAATGCTGGGAATGCTGGGAATGCTGTTTGGGTAAATGCTGGGAATGCTGGAATCAGACTTCCCCAAGTGTTACTGTTCGCAGGGTATAACAGTAGCTTGCCCGGAATTCCGATTTTGGCGGTTAATATACATATTAAGATAAATATTACAGAAACTCATATAAAAATGACCTCAATATAAATTATTATCTGATTTTAATAGCATTAAGAAAAGAAATGTGTTATTATATTTCTACACCATGTTTACATAACGGAACAGGAGGACTTGGTGATAGATTCTTAGGAGGAAAGTTTGTATGAAACGAAAATTGATAGCATGGATATTGGTTATGGTCATGGCGCTTTCTATGAGTGGATGCAGTATGTTACAGGAACGATTAGGAAGAGGGCAGAGAACAGAGGAGGATGCATCCGCCGACGAAGACAGCGAAGCTTCCGATGATGAGGATGCTGCTGATGCCGAATCCGTTGCTGCCGATGCGGAGGATGAAGTTACTGAAGAAGAGGTTGCAGTGGACGAAACGCCGATTTTTGGGGACGGGAACGCCGACTATGATGGTTTTAAGTATCTGTATGCGGAAGAATTACAGACCGCTTCAGTAAAGAATGAAGAAAGCGGAAAAATGGAAAGCGAGAAGCTGGTGGTATACATCCCTATGGGGGATTATGTCAATGTCAGCAGAGACAGTGCCTATTCCGATGAATTAGGGGTTGACTTTTCGGTGAGCCTGAACCCTTATGAGCTCCCTTATGACTATGAAGACAGGACAGTAGTAGAGAATCTGGAAGGTATCTTTGAATACGAGTATGATGAATATTTCATGGTCAATTATAAAGCCTTTGAGATGTCAGATATTGAAAAAATAGGTGATGATGCTTGCCGGGCGGCTGTTTCCTATATTGAATATAGTGAATACGATGAAGAGTATAATGTCCGCTTCGTTACATATTTTATGAAAGAAATGTCTCCGGCCAATATGGTGTTAGTGAAAGCGGAGATCTGGGATGAGTATACGACCGGCAAAACCGAGGAGCTGGTACAGGAACTGGAAACATTCTATGGTTTCGATATTGAATGGGATGCCGCCGCCGCCGAGATGAGGCTGGACACTTTCGATCCGGAAGCGGAAGGTAACAAGATGCTTATCGGCAGCCTGATCATTGAACTTCCCAGCGGATGGAAAGAAGACGAAGATCTCAGCAGTTATGACTCGCCGGTATATGCGTATGAAGGACGAGCAAGAAACAGTGGATCCTTTATTTCCGTGTCAGAGGAATACTTATATGAAGATGCCTCAGTGATCAGGATGTTAACGGATGATGAGATCGCCCTGTATTTCGAAGTCTTGATGGCGGAAACGATAGAAGACATAGAAGTTGAAGTTATGGGTGAGACTAATCTGGGATTTACCGTTAAAATCAGCGGCAAGAGCGATGTGACGGGATTGGGTGAGTTGTTTGACATAGTGACATATGCAGTATTTGATGATTCAAACATGTACATGATTATGGGGGCTGATCTTGACGGTACGGAAGGCGCCGACTTGGCTAATCTTATCCTTGAAACGGCGGAATCCGTATATTAATGCCAAAGATTCATACTCTGCCGATGTTTGGGTGTAATAGACAGCCGATAATTGCATATTAGACGTGATAATACGCAGAATGCCGTTTTCTTGGACATTCTGCGTATTTGGTTGTTCCTTCTTTGTCTTTGTTTTTTTAGACTTTATCTTTCGGGAATTTATCTTTATATTTTAAAATATTGCTTTATATTTTTATTTAAATAGAATTTTGTGATGAAATGTGCTATGATATTGTCTTAAAGGAGTAGAGTATATGAAATACAAAGGGATTGTCAGATTACTGATCATACTCACAGTGTTCTTGCTGAGCGGCTGTATCCGGATGGAAGGTGCATACGAAATGCTTTCGGAAGTGGCTTCTGATGAATCAAGTGCTTTGGACGGAAATAGTCCCGACTTGGCTGAAGGAACAGCTGCGGATGAAACAGCCGTACAAACCGACACAGCGGCGAGTGTAAGACCGGTCATGGGAGATGGTAATGCGGATTTTGAAGGTTTTGCTTATCTGTATGCAGATGAAATATCAGCCGAAGCGGGAAATGAAGAAACAGAAGCTATGGCAAACGAGAGTCTGGTAGTATATGTACCGCGATCAGGTCATAATGAATCAGAGGGGAGTTACATAACAGCAGATGCTTTGGGAGCAGACTTCCGTATCAGCTTAAACGGCATTGAGCTGCCATATGACTTACATGAGAAAACGACTAAAGAAAATTTAGAATATGTCTTAAAGTCATTGGAAACAACCGTCATTTATAATGACACATATGGGAATTTGGAAGTTTCCAAGGTGGAATCGTTAGGGGAATATGCCTGCCGGGCTACGGCTTTCTATGTGGAATATGATGAAAGCTATGACGTAAATAATGTCCGATATAATACCTACTTCCTGAAAAAACTATCCGAATCAAATATAGTCTTAGTTCAGATTTCGGTTCGTTCCGAAGCGGCAACCGAACAGACAGAAAGTTTAATTCAGGAACTGGAATCATTCTATGGCTTTGATATTGAATGGAATGCCGATGCCGCTTCGCAGAAACTGGACGATTCTGAGTCTGAGCCAGAAGCAAACATGGTTTTTGAATGGGAGCTGGTGTTTGAACTGCCAGCCGGTTGGAGAAAAGATGATTCTCTGGGTAGTGACAATGAAGCTGTCTATGTGAACAGCCAGAGTCAATGGTACAGTTCAATGATTTATATGGAAAAGTATTATTCGCAAGACGTTCAAGTGCTAGGTGAATTTACCAGCGAAGAAATGGAGTTAGCATTATTAAGTGCATTCGAAATTCAGCGTAAAGGTGATTATGATAATTTACAAGTTTCTTTTATTTATGACAGTGTCTTTCATAGTGCCGTAAAATTATCTGCAACAACTCTTTATGAGGGAAATGAAGAAGAAGTAGTGACAATGTATGCTATTTTTGAAGGCCAATATATGTATTTAATCAAGGGAGTGGATTATGAAGGTACTGCAGGTGCCGAAGCTGTCAGGCAGATATTTATATCGGCACGGTTTGAGGATTAGCATTAGTGTTTGCAGTCTTGACGTACCGTGGCGGTTAGCTTATAATAATGGACATGTGAGTAATCGGTGAACAGCAGCATAGGCAAACTACTGATTTGGATGCGGCAGAGCCGCAGATGGGACAAAGAATGATAAAAAGCATGACCGGCTTCGGAAGATGTGAGATTCAGGAAGGAGACCGCAAGATCACCGTGGAGATTAAAGCGGTTAACCACAGATACCTGGATTTCAACATAAAGATGCCCAAGAAACTCAATTTTTTTGAAACGGCGATCAGGAACGAACTGAAAAACTATCTGCAAAGGGGCAAAGTAGACATCTTTATCGCCTATGAAGATTACACCGAATCCAATCTCTGTGTAAAGTATAACCGTGATATCGCGGCAGAATACATAGGCTATCTGAAGCAAATAGCGGCAGATTTTTCCTTGGACAATGATATCAGGGTATCGACGCTGTCCCGGTACCCCGAGGTTCTTACTATGGAAGAGCAGACGGTCAACGAAGAAGAACTGTGGAACCTTCTTAAAAAGGCACTGACCGGTGCTGCCGGCAGTTTCGTGGAAAGCCGGATCAAAGAAGGGGAAAACCTGCGCAATGACCTGCTGCTCAAGCTGGCAGGCATGAAAGCCAATGTCGGGTTTATCAGCCAGCGTTCCCCACAGATCGTGGCCGCTTACCGGCAGAAACTGGAAGAAAAGGTCCGGGCATTGCTGGAAGACAGCCAGATCGATGAGAACCGGCTTTTGATGGAGGTTACCCTTTTTGCCGATAAGACCTGTGTGGATGAAGAGCTTGTCCGGCTGAACAGCCACATCGAAGCTACCGGGGCGACGTTGTCGGCCGGCGGCGGAATCGGCAGGAAGCTGGATTTTCTGGCCCAGGAAATGAACCGTGAAGCGAATACGATACTTTCTAAAGCCGGTGACCTTGAGGTCACCAACAGTGCGATCGAATTAAAGACAGAGATCGAGAAGATCCGAGAACAGATACAGAACATCGAATAAAGCGAAGGAAACGCTGCATCAGCGTTTCCCTAAATAATACATAATTTTGACCGAATCAAATACAGATAAAACTACGACGGGAGCCACAATGAAACGTAAGGGAATCTTAATTGTTGTATCGGGATTTTCAGGGGCAGGAAAAGGGACGTTGATGAAGAAGCTGGTACAGGAATATGACAATTATGCCCTGTCCATATCCATGACTACGCGGGCGCCCAGAGAGGGAGAAGAGGATGGCCGGGAGTATTATTTTGTATCCAGGGAACAGTTTGAAACGGCAATTGTACAAGATAAACTGGTAGAGTATGCAAACTATCTTGACAATTACTATGGAACCCCTGTAGAATATGTGGAAAAGAAACTTACTGAAGGCAAAGACGTGGTTCTGGAAATCGAGATTCAAGGTGCCTTGGAAGTAAAGCACAAATTCCCCTCCGCCCTGCTCTTGTTTGTCATGCCTCCCAGCATTGCCGAACTGAAGCAAAGGCTGGAGCAAAGAGGGACGGAAAGCCGTGAAAACATTGAAAAGCGCTTAAGCCGTGCCAGGGAAGAAGCCGCCGGCATCGAAAATTATGAGTACATCGTGATCAACGACGATCTGGATCAATGCGTGCGCCAGCTGCATTCCATTATCACTGCGGCTCATGCCGCGCCGGCTCGGAACCGGGATTTAATCAAAAAAATGCGAGAGGAGCTTGAATAATGTTACATCCGTCATATTCAGACTTAATGAAAGTAGTCAACAGTGAGGTAGAGCCCGGTGAAGCTCCGGTAGTCAACAGCAGATATTCGATTGTCATGGCTACTTCCAAAAGAGCCAGGCAGCTGATATCAGGAGATGATGCCTTGGTCGGCAGCGCTAGGAAAAAACCGCTGTCCATGGCAGTAGAAGAATTAAATCAGGGTAAAATCAAGATCTTGACCGAAGAAGAAGCTGCCCGCAACAAGGCAGCGGCAGAAGAAATCATTATCGACCTCGGGGAAATGGATGATGCCGGAGATGAACCGGCAGGCGGTGATCTTGAGGAAACGGCTGAAGAATAGGCAGGATTATGCAGATTTTATTTGTTTCGCTGGGCTGTGACAAGAATCTCGTGGATTCGGAAGTCATGCTCGGTATGCTTATGGAAAAAGGTTATACTTTTACCGATGATGAGGAGACAGCAGATATTATTGTTATCAATACCTGCTGTTTTATTCATGACGCTAAAGAAGAAAGCATCCATACGATCTTAGAAATGGCCGAGCGGAAAAAAACCGGTCAGCTGAAAGCCCTGATCGTAACCGGCTGCCTGGCGCAGCGTTACCGGGAGGAAATCCAGAAGGAAATCCCAGAAGTAGATGCTATCGTCGGTACGGCCGCAACCGCTTCGATCGCTGCCGCGATCGACGAAGCCCTGGGGCACCGGGCGGCCAATTATTTTGAGGAGCTGGACACCCCGCCGGTCGGCGGCCAGAAACGGGTGGTAACCACCGGCGGCCACTATGCTTATCTGAAAATCGCCGAGGGCTGCGACAAACACTGTACTTATTGCATCATCCCCAAGATCAGGGGCAATTACCGCAGCATCCCCATGGAACAGCTGCTGAAAGAAGCGCAGGAGCTGGCAGCGGAGGGAGTAAAGGAATTAATCCTGGTAGCCCAGGAGACCACCCTCTACGGAGCGGATTTATATGGCGAGAAGTCCCTGCCGGAACTGTTGACAAAGCTATGCCGCATCAGCGGCTTGTATTGGATCAGGATCCTTTACTGCTATCCGGAAGAAATCACCGATGAATTGATCGATGTGATAAAACGGGAAGAGAAAATATGCCATTATCTGGATATCCCTATTCAACACGGAGCTGATCCGGTTTTAAAGCGGATGGGACGGAAGATCAGCTCCAGTGCAATCAAGGAACTGATAGCCCGGCTCCGCCGCGAGATTCCCGACATCGGTATCCGTACAACCCTGATTGCCGGTTTCCCCGGCGAAACTCCAGAAGAACATCAGGAAAGCCTGAAGCTGGTCGAAGAAGTACATTTTGACCGACTGGGCGTCTTTCCCTACTCCCCTGAAGAAGATACGCCGGCGGCCGGAATGCCTGACCAGATCTCCGAAGAGTGTAAACAGGAGCGCCGTGCAGAGATCATGGAACTGCAGCAGGCCATTGCCTTTGCGGCGGCCGATGAACTGATCGGCCGGGAAATCATGGTCATGGTCGAAGGAAGGATTGAGACTGAACCGGATCCTGATTTTGAGCCGGCGCCAGACGTTTATACCTACGTGGCCAGAACCTGGCGTGATGCTCCCGACGTGGACGGCTTTCTTTTCATTGATACGGACCGGATCCTGATGAGCGGGGATTTTGTCAAAGTCAAGGTGACTGGCTCATATGAATATGACCTGACAGGAGAAATATGTGATGAATCTGCCGAATAAACTGACTATATTACGAATGATTATGATTCCTTTTTTCGTCGTCGCCTTGTTGATACCGGCGATACCATACCACAATTATATTGCTTTAGGGATCTTTGTCATCGCCAGCTTGACCGACCTGCTTGATGGTATGATAGCCCGCAAATATGACTTGGTTACCAATTTCGGCAAGTTCATGGATCCGCTTGCCGATAAGCTGTTGGTATGCTCGGCTTTGATCTGCCTGATTGAGCTTGGCCGGATCGCATCGTGGATGGTGATCCTGATTATCGCACGCGAGTTCATCATCAGCGGTTTCCGGCTGGTGGCCGCAGACAAGGGTGTCGTGATAGCAGCAAGCTACTGGGGTAAGTTTAAGACCGTCTTCCAGATTATTATGGTATGCCTGATGATTGCCGACCTTGCATGGCTCCGGACTGTCACCGCGGTGACGGCATGGATCGCCGTTGCTCTGACGGTGATATCGCTTATTGATTATCTGTATAAGAATAAAGAAGTGATGAAAAATTAAAGTTTGCCTTATTATGAGCATAATGTCAATCAAAAATATGAATAACAGAAATTGCATTTTGGATCTCGCAACTCTCAGAAGTCTCTAATCCTTCAGTTTGCGCATAAACGCACAAAACGCATTTACAAAACTGTCTTGCAATCCAATAGGAACTGTGGTAAATTAATTTTACTGGAAATCTTATTCAATTAGATACCGGTCGATCAGAAACACTCTGAACCGCTTGTTTTGCTTTACCCAGCCAACTTCTGCCATTTTTGGATTCATAATATAACAGCCCGAATAAACCAGAATATTAATAAGGCGAAAACCTCAAAATAATCATTGACAACACCGAACGTTTGTTTTATATTGTAATAAGAACAAATGTTCACACAAGGAGAATAACATGGAAAGAGAAGACAAATTAAAGGCACTTGATGCGGCATTAGGCCAGATAGAGAAGCAGTTCGGCAAAGGCGCCGTCATGAAACTTGGTGATCCGGCGGCTCAGCTCAACGTAGAGACGACGCCCTCCGGCTCCCTCAGCCTGGATATTGCCCTAGGCTCCGGCGGTATCCCCAAGGGCAGGATCATAGAGATTTACGGCCCGGAATCCAGCGGCAAGACCACAGTCACTTTACATATGATAGCAGAAGTACAAAAGCGTGGCGGCATTGCCGGCTTCATTGATGCCGAACATGCATTAGACCCCGTCTATGCCAAGAATATCGGCGTAGATATTGACAACCTCTACATATCCCAGCCTGACACTGGCGAGCAAGGCTTAGAGATTGCCGAAACCATGGTTCGTTCCGGTGCCATCGACATCGTTGTAGTAGACTCCGTAGCCGCCCTTGTCCCCAAACAGGAAATCGACGGCGATATGGGTGATGCCCATATGGGCCTTCAGGCCCGCTTAATGTCCCAGGCCCTGCGTAAGCTGACTGCTGTCATCAGCAAATCCAACTGTACAGTAATCTTTATCAACCAGCTCCGCGAGAAACTCGGCGTGATGTTCGGCAACCCAGAAACTACCACTGGCGGCCGCGCCCTCAAGTTCTACTCGTCCATCCGCCTTGACGTAAGAAGAATAGAATCCTTAAAACAAAGCGGCGATGTAGTGGGCAACCGCACCAGAGTAAAAATTGTCAAGAATAAAATTGCCCCTCCCTTCAAAGAAGCCGAGTTCGACATCATGTTCGGCGAAGGCATCTCTCAAGAAGGTGACATCCTAGACCTCGCCGTCCAAGTAAACATCGTCAGCAAAGGCGGCGCCTGGTACTCCTACGAAGGCACCAAGATCGGTCAAGGCCGCGAAAATGCCAAGCAGTACCTGAAGGATAATCCGGCTGTATGCCAGGAAATCGAGTCGAAAGTACGTACTCATTTCGGCCTTATCGCTCCCCCCGCTCCGGCTCCCGCCAAAGCCTCAAAAGCACAAGTACAGTCACAATCATAACAGTAGCCCCACTGGACGATATTTTATGCGCTTTGGGTTTGCCGGAGTTTTCAGGGGCCGTCGCATCCGCAGTGAGGCAAGCGTAGCGGCCCTGTCCCTGGGAGCCTGACGGTGCCGGAAGCTGGTCGGCCAGCAGCCTCCGTCCCTGAAATCTCCCCTACCCCAGCAAAGGAACCTTTTCCCATGACCATCACCGATATCATCGAACATTCTCAATCCCGCTACAAAATCTACATCGACAATACCTTCGCCTTCCTTCTCTACAAAAAAGACCTCCGTCTCTATCACATAGAAAAGGACGCTCCCCTCACCGAATCCTCCTATCACCAGATTACTCAGGAACTACTCCCGAAACGCGCCCGCCTCCGCTGCATGCACCTCCTGCAGAACATGCGCTATACCGAGAAACAGCTGTATGACAAACTATGCCGCAGCTTCTATCCCCACGACATCGCCCGCGCCGCCATAGACTACGTCCGTTCCTATGGTTATGTGGATGACAAACAATACGCGCAAGATTACATCTCGGCCCACATAAGTTCCCGAAGCAAGACTCACATCCTCAACACCCTCAGCCAAAAAGGCATTCCTATAGATGTCTCAACAGAAATTTGGAAAAATACCGCGACCGAAGCCCAAGAGCAAATCGAAAAAATCCAAATTGAAAACTGGCTGAAAAAGAAAAATTACGATAAAAATACCGCGAATTATCAGGAAAAAAGAAGAATGTCTGCGTTTTTATATCGAAAGGGATTTCAAATAGAGACAATTATGCGTGTACTTTTGCTTGACATACCATAAATTTGCGTATAAAATTGAAGTATTGTAAATCGCTTTTAGAATGTATGAGCTACATATCATTCTATGATAGATAATTGTACAATGAAAATTTAATAAGGAGGTGCTCCTGTATATGGAATATCTATTGGCAGTAGTAGCAACTCTAATTGTTGCTGTACCCATTACCGCTACGTTGGCTATCAATTATCGCAAGAAGATAACGGAATCCAAAATCGGCAATGCGGAGCAGAAGGCAAGGGAAATTATCGATGATGCATTGAAGACTGCCGAAACCAAAAAGCGCGAGTCTCTGCTCGAAGTGAAGGAAGAGTCCATCCGTACTAAGAACGAGCTGGACAAGGAGATCAAAGAGAGAAGAGCCGAAGCGCAGCGTTATGAACGCCGGGTTCAACAGAAAGAAGAGAACATTGATAAGAAGGCGGATGCGATCGAGAAGAAAGAATCCAGCTTAGCAGCCCGCGAAGAAACAATGTCAAAGCAACGTGAAGAGATTGCTAAATTAAACGAACAAAGATTACAGGAACTCGAAAGAATCTCAGGCTTAACCTCCGAACAAGCAAAAGAATATTTGTTGAAAATTGTTGAAGATGAAGTAAAGCATGAAACGGCTGTTCTGGTCAAGGAACTTGAGACCAGGGCCAAAGAAGAAGCCGACAAGAAAGCCAAGGAATACGTAGTAACGGCTATTCAGAAATGTGCCGCAGACCATGTGTCGGAAACCACGATATCTGTCGTACCATTGCCCAATGATGAAATGAAAGGACGGATAATCGGCCGCGAGGGTAGAAATATCCGGACGCTTGAGACTTTGACCGGTGTGGATCTGATCATCGATGATACGCCGGAAGCGGTTATCTTGTCAGGATTTGACCCGATTCGCCGGGAAGTGGCCAGGATTGCCTTGGAAAAGCTGATCGTAGACGGGCGTATCCATCCTGCCAGAATCGAGGAAATGGTTGAAAAGGCGCAAAAAGAAGTAGACATTATGATCAAGGAGGAAGGCGAGGCCGCCACTCTTGAGGTAGGTGTCCATGGCATTCATCCTGAGCTCGTAAGGCTGCTTGGTAAGATGAAATTTCGGACAAGTTATGGTCAGAATGCATTAAAGCATTCCATCGAAGTGGCTCAGTTATCCGGTCTGCTTGCAGCAGAAATGGGTCTGGATGTCAGAATGGCGAAACGAGCCGGCTTATTACATGACATCGGTAAAGCAGTGGATCATGAGATGGAAGGCTCTCACATCCAGCTGGGTGTTGAACTCTGTAGAAAATACCGGGAATCAGCAACAGTTATCAATGCGGTAGAGTCCCATCATGGCGATACCGAACCGCAGTCCCTAGTCGCATGTATTGTACAAGCTTCTGATACGATATCCGCGGCAAGGCCGGGAGCTAGAAGAGAGACGCTGGAGACTTATACCAGCAGGCTGAAACAGTTAGAAGAAATCACAAACAATTTTAAAGGTGTTGACAAATCTTTTGCAATTCAGGCAGGTAGAGAGATTCGAGTAATGGTGGTTCCGGAGCAGATCACGGACGCGGATATGGTATTGCTGGCACGCAATATATCGAAACAGATAGAGGCCGAGCTGGAATATCCCGGACAGATCAAAGTAAATGTGATCCGCGAATCCCGCGTGATTGATTACGCAAAATAAATAGCGGGTAAGCCCGTAAACAAGCACTTGCAATACGAAAGTATTGCAAGTGAAAATATGGCTCGTTGGTCAAGCGGTCAAGACGCCGCCCTCTCACGGCGGAAACAGGGGTTCGATTCCCCTACGAGCTGCGACTGTTTTTATAACAGCCCAACGAAAGTGTCAGAATCCCTGTCGTTTGCAGATTTTGACACTTTTTAATTGGCGGGTATTATGTTGAAACGGACATGGGGTATTAATATGAACAGAAAAGTAGTTATTTTTGACATGGACGGTGTTATTTTTGACACCGAGAATCTTTTTCTGAACTGTTGGAAGCAAATCGCCGAATCATACGGTATTGGGGACATAGAACAGGTATATTATCAGACCATCGGGACGGATATCCGCGACACCAGGCGCATTTTCCATGAAGCCTACGGGGGCGCGTTTTCTTATGAAGAATTAGCTGCCATAGCGACAGATGCCTTTTTTAGTTACGTAAGAGCAAACGGAATGCCGATGAAGGCCGGAGTGCGTGAGATCTTGCAATATCTGACCGAAGAAGGTTATCAGATCGGTCTGGCCTCTTCCACGAAGGAAATACATGTCAGGGAACAGCTGGCAAGCAGGGAGCTGCTTTCCTTTTTTCAGGTGATTATCTGTGGTGACATGGTGAGTAAAAGCAAGCCGTCACCGGAAATCTATTCAAAGGCCTGCCATGCCATCAGCGCTTTGCCTCAGGAGACATTTGCCATAGAAGATTCTCATAACGGGATTCGTGCGGCGGCCGCGGCCGGCATGAAGGCCATTATGGTGCCGGACATCGTGCCGCCGGATGAAGAAATACGTAAGCTGGCATATCGGATCTACCATTCATTGACGGAAGTAAAGGATTTCTTTATTGACCTGAGTACTGATCCCATGAGACCATAATAAATATTTAAATTAATGCTTGCAATTACGGCGGTTAAGTAGTAAAATACAATAGAATTAAAGATGATTGTGATTAGAGTGAACCTGCCGGTTCACTTTTTTTAGGGACAAGGAAGGACCGGGCGATGTCTAAAGCGAAAACTTACGAAGCGAAAACAGAGGAGCTCCTGCTTCCGGTATTACGTAATATAAATAATATCCTCCCCCAAAACAGCACAGAGGAGACAGAGACGGTAGTTATCGAGCCGATCGAAGTCTACGACGTTGAATTTGTCAAGGAAGGCAGCAGCTTTTACCTCCGGGTCTATATTGACAAACAAGGCGGCGTGACAATCCGTGACTGTGAAACGGTGAGCCATGCCCTTTCCGATGCCTTAGATGCAAATGATTTCATAGAAGATGCATATATTTTAGAAGTGAGCAGTCCCGGCTTGGGAAGGCAGCTTCGGAAAGACAGACATCTTATCAAGAGTCTGGGGGTAGAAGTGGTAATCAGAACCTATAAAGCGGTTGACAAGGTAAAAGAATTTTCAGGGGTACTGAAAAGTTTTGACAAAGAGTATTTGACGATTGAAGCGCAGGGGGCAGACATTACCTTTGCAAGAGCCGATATTTCATCGGTAAGACTGGCATTTGATTTTTAATAGCTTGAAAGAAAATAAAAGTGGAGGAGCATGGGTATAAAGATGAACAAAGAATTAATGGAGGCTCTGGATATTCTGGAGAAAGAAAAAGAAATCAGTAAAGACAGTTTATTTGAAGCGATTGAAAATTCGCTCATTACGGCCTGCAAGAACCATTTTGGCAAATCCGATCATGTTAAGGTGGAAATAGACCGTGAAACTTGTGATTTTTTATGTTATGCGGAAAAAGAAGTGACGGAGGCCGTAGAGGATATAGTAACCCAGATCACACCGGAAGAAGCCAGGGAAATCGTGCCCGAAGCCCAAGTGGGCGATAAGATCAGGATTGAGATTAAATCTAAGGAATTTGGCAGGATTGCCACGCAGAATGCCAAAAACGTGATTTTGCAGAAAATCAGAGAAGAAGAAAGAAGCGTAATATTTAACCAGTTTTATGAGAAAGAAAAAGACATCGTAACCGGTGTCGTGCAACGATATATCGGCAGGAATATCAGTATTAACCTAGGAAAAACCGACGCTCTTCTAAATGAGAGCGAGCAGGTAAAAAGCGAGTTCTTCAAACCGACGGAACGGATCAAGGTTTATGTCCTGGAAGTCAAGAATACCTCAAAGGGGCCCAGGATACTGGTGAGCAGGACGCATCCCGAACTGGTGAAGCGTCTGTTTGAATCAGAAGTGACCGAAATCAGGGACGGTGTCGTGGAAGTGAAGAGCATCGCCCGTGAACCCGGCAGCCGGACGAAGATGGCCGTGTGGTCTCATAATCCTAACGTGGATGCCGTCGGTGCCTGTGTCGGAATGAACGGCTCAAGGGTCAGCACGGTAGTGGAAGAACTTCGGGGCGAAAAAATAGATATCATTAACTGGGATGAAAATCCTGGAAACTTAATACAAAATGCACTTTCGCCGGCCAAAATCGTTGCAGTTTTTGCCGATCCTGATGAAAAGATGGCCAAAGTAGTGGTACCGGATTATCAGTTATCACTGGCTATCGGCAAAGAGGGGCAAAATGCGCGGCTGGCAGCCCGCTTGACCGGTTATAAGATTGACATCAAAAGCGAAACCCAAGCCAAAGATGCGCCTGGTTTCCGTTATGAAGACTATATTGACGAATACGATGAATATGATGAAGACGCCGAATATGACGAAGGCGCAGAGTATGACGAAGGCGCCGAATATGACGAAGGCGCCGAATATGACGAAGATGCACAATATGACGAAGGCGCCGAATATGACGAGGGCGAGGAGTATGGCGAAGACGCTGGATGTGGTGAAAACGATGCGTACGACGACACAGAAGAGGGGGAAGCGATGGAAGATCTGACAGGGAACCGTCAGGAAGAAGAATAAATGTAACTGTTCAGTAGGCAGTGTTATTCAATGACATTCTGAACAATTACGAATAAATAATAAATTGATCAGTCGGAAGCGGCAGAAGGGAAGTAGCATATGGCAAAGAAAGTCCCTATGCGGCAGTGTGTCGGATGCGGTGCCATGAAAGGCAAGAAGGAAATGATGAGGATCCTTAAAACCGGCGATGGCAGCATTGTACTGGATGTAACGGGTAAGATAAATGGAAGAGGAGCCTACCTTTGTATCTCCGGAGAGTGTCTTAAGAAGGCCAGGAAGAATAAAGGACTTGAGCGGTCTTTCAAGATGAGTATTCCAAGTGAAGTGTATGACAGTTTAGCAAAGGAGTTCGGCAAAAGTGGAGAAAAATAAGTTTTTTTCCCTGTTAGGGCTTGCAGCCAGATCAAGGAATGTGGTCAGCGGTGAGTTTATGACCGAAAGGGCAATCAAATCCGGAGCGGCGGTCTTGGTAGTGGTAAGCGCCGAGGCTTCGGATAATACCCAGAAACTGTTCCGGAACAAGTGTGAATATTATCAGGTACCTATGTACTTGTTCGGAACCAAAGAAGAACTGGGACATTCCATGGGAAAAGAGCAGCGCTCTTCGCTGGCAATCACTGATGAAGGATTTGCCGAATCCATCCGGAAACTGTTGGATCAGTGAAATACCGTATCAATATGTAACGTGCGCAACCGCGCTGCCTATAAACAATACAAACACAGCATTTGGAAGAAACATCGATCAATGAGACGGAGGTAGTAAGTATGGCTAAGATAAAAATACATGAGCTGGCCAAGGAGTTAGACAGACCAAGCAAAGAAATCCTTGGTTTTTTACAGGATAAAGGAATAGATGCGAAAGTCGCCCAAAGCACTATTGAAGACGACATGGCGGAATTAGTAAGGAAAAAATTCGGTGCATCCGGATCGGTTCCTGCCGCGAAGTCGGCATCAGGTGACAAGGCAGCTTCTGACACTAAGTCGGCATCAGATAAAAAACCGGTTTCCGAAGCTAACGAAGGCACCGAAGAGAAGCGGAATCATCAGGAAATAAGAACGGAAGAGGCACCCAAAAAAAAGAAAAAAATTATTTTTGTCAGTAATCCCCAGAACAGTAATATTTCCGGACAGAGATCCGGGCGTTCCAACCGAAACGAAGGAAGCCATACCTATCACAGCGGCCCCGGGAATAACGGAAACCGGTCGCCGTCCAACAGTGGAAGGAACCAGGGAGGCCGGATGCAGGAAGCCCCACATAAAATCATCAGGCCGCTGACAGCACCATCGTTACCGGAGATGACGCAGCCGGACAGAAAACCGAAACTTAACAAACCAAGCGTGAAAAAAGTCCCGTCTGTTCAGGAAACCTTAGTTACCGAAGCACCGAAGGCAGAAAATCAGGTTTCCGTACCGGAGACAGCGGTTCCAAGAACATCGGTTCCAGGAACCGAGGCGGTTCCGAGAAAGCCCGTGGATAGCTCCCGCGTTGAACGTCCTCAAGGGGAACGTCCTCATGGAGAACGCCCACAGGGCGATGGCCGGCCGGCCCCGTCATACCGGAAGGATGGGCAGCCGCCCCGGCGTTATCCACAGGGAAGCGGCAGCGATCAGAACCGTAGTCAAGATGCGAGGGGAAATAGAGGTGAGCGAACATTCCAGCAAAGAAGCGGCAGCCCGCAAGGGGATCGGCCGGCCCGTCCTGGTGACGGAAGAAGATCTGAGAGCGGCAGTCGTCCGGATTATGCAAGAAGACCCGAGAGCAATAATCGGCCGGGCGGCGGGTATCAAAATGATCGCCGTCCTGGCGGCTATCATCAGGGTGGCGGGCGGCCTGCTGGCAGTGACGGCCGTTTTGAAAAGGGAAATGACCGGCCGGACAATCGCTTCGGCAGGACCGCGGGGGGAAAAGGACCGGTTCCGGAAAATACGGGAAAAGATTCCAAGCATCGTGAAGAAGAAAAACGCCGTATCAATCAAGAGAAAGATAAACGCTCACGGAAAGATTTTGCCTATGAAGAAAAATCCAAGGTAAATACCAAGCGTAAAGTCGGTGCTTTTATCAAGCCGGAAAAGAAAGCCGCGGATATTCAGGAAGAGCAGATCAAAGTAATCGTCCTTCCGGAAGTGCTGATTATTAAAGAACTGGCTGACAAGATGAAGATTCAGCCTTCGGTGATTATCAAGAAGCTGTTTCTGCAGGGGCAGATCGTGAACGTAAATTCAGAGCTTTCCTATGAAGAAGCGGAAAATATCGCGATTGAATATGATATTATCTGTGAACGGGAGGTAAAGGTAGATATTATTGAAGAATTGCTGAAAGAAGAAGAGGAAAATGAAGGTGAACTGGTGAAACGGGCGCCTATTATCTGTGTCATGGGCCATGTTGACCACGGCAAGACCTCACTCTTAGATGCGATCCGTAAAACGCATGTGACAGAAAAGGAATCCGGCGGCATTACCCAGCATATCGGAGCCTATACGGTAACGATCCATGACCAGAAGATTACCTTTTTAGATACGCCCGGACACGAGGCATTTACGGCGATGCGGATGCGCGGGGCCAATGCCACCGATATTGCCATCTTAGTAGTGGCGGCAGATGACGGGGTGATGCCTCAGACAGTGGAAGCCATCAGTCATGCCAAGGCAGCCGGTATTGAAATCATCGTCGCCGTAAATAAGATTGATAAGCCCAGTGCCAACATGGACAGGGTAAAACAGGAAATGACGGAATATGAACTGATTCCTGCCGATTGGGGCGGAACGACGGAATATGTGCCGGTATCGGCTAAAACCGGTGAAGGTCTTGAGAGCTTGCTGGAAACGATATTGCTGACCGCCGAGATCATGGAATTGCGAGCCAATCCCAACCGTCAGGCCCGCGGGCTGGTAATCGAAGCGGAACTGGATAAGGGCCGGGGGCCGGTCGCGACGGTTCTGGTACAAAAAGGCACGCTTCATGTCGGTGACTTTATTTCAGCCGGTTCCAGCCATGGCAAAGTAAGAGCCATGGTCGATGATAAAGGACGGCGGGTCAAGGAGGCGATTCCTTCTACACCCGTGGAAATACTGGGGCTTTCCGATGTGCCCAGCGCCGGCGAGATATTTATTGCCCATGAAAATGACAAGACTGCCAAAAATTATGCCGAAACTTATCAGGCCCAGAATAAAGTGCGGATGTTGGAAGATACTAAGTCCAAGATGTCACTGGATGATCTGTTTAATAAGATCCAGGCCGGCAACTTAAAAGAGCTGAATATTATTGTCAAGGCCGATGTGCAGGGCAGCGTGGAAGCAGTAAAGCAGAGCCTGCTGAAACTGTCCAACGAGGAAGTCGTGGTGAAATGTATCCATGGCGGCGTAGGGGCGATTAATGAATCGGATGTGTCGCTGGCCAGTACTTCATCGGCGATTATTATCGGTTTCAACGTGCGCCCTGATGCGACTGCCAAGGCAAGCGCCGAGCAGGAAGGGGTGGACATCCGGCTTTATAAGGTAATTTATCAGGCCATCGAGGATATTGAGGCGGCTATGAAAGGCATGCTGGATCCGGTCTTTGAAGAAAAGATCCTGGGTCATGCGGAAATCAGGCAGATATTTAAGGCCTCGGCGATCGGTAATATTGCCGGTTCCTATGTTCTGGACGGGGTATTTACGCGGAACTGCAAGGTGCGGATCAGCAGGGAAGGCAGCCAGATCTTTGAAGGGGCGCTGGCATCGCTCAAACGGTTTAAAGATGATGTGAAAGAGGTCAAGGCCGGTTATGAGTGCGGGCTTGTCTTTGAAGGATTTGATCAGGTACAGGAGCTGGATATTGTGGAGGCATATACGATGGTGGAAGTTCCCAGATGACCGGGCAGGCTGCTTCAGTCGCCAGACAATATTACTGTAGCGTGCCATTTGAGACTGGTTATCAAGCAAGCAGTAACCGTCGGAACACATGGAGTATAAAACAATATGAGAAAGAACAGCATGAAAAGCACCCGTATCAACGGCGAAGTGCAAAGGGCACTGGCGGAGATTATCCGGGGCGATATAAAGGATCCCCGGATCCATCTCATGACCAGTGTTACCGGTGTGGAAGTGGCACCGGATTTAAAGAGCTGTAAAGCATGGATCAGTGTTTTAGGCAATGAGAAGGAACAGGCCGATACCGTAGCCGGATTAAAAAGCGCGGAAGGGTTTATCAGAAGCCAGCTGGCACATAAGGTGAATTTGAGGCATACGCCGGAGCTGCGGTTTATCCTGGATCAGTCCATCGCCTACGGCGTCGCCATGTCAAAGCTGATCGATGAGGTAAATCAAGATACAAAAAGCGAATAAAATCGCATGGGAGTTGACGTGAAATATAATAAAGCGATATTAAAGCTAACAGCCGGAGCCAGGACAATCGGCATCAGCGGTCATATCAGGCCTGATGGCGATTGTGTGGGTGCGGTTATGGGACTATACCGGTATTTAAAAAAGATGCTTCCTGAGGCAGAAATTGACGCATTTCTGGAAAAGCCCGCAGATATTTTCAACTGTCTGGACGATGTTCCCAAGATCCGGACGGATTTTCTGACATCAGTGGATCATTATGATATTTTCTTTGCCTTGGATACAGTCAAAGAACGGATGGGCGAAGCGGAAAAGCTTTACGACCGGGCCAGGAAAAAAATCAACATCGACCATCATATCAGCAATAGCGGCAGTGGCTACAATAGCGGCAGCAATAGCAGCGGAGGCAGCGGGGGGGAAAGCAGCTACGTCGATATCATCGATCCGACAGTGGGTTCTACTTGCGAACTGCTGTATGAGTGCATGGATGATGCCGCCAACTTTGACGAAGGGATTGCCAAGGCGTTATACATAGGGATGATACACGATACCGGAGTATTTCAGTACTCGAACACGTCCCCGCGGACCTTGGAGATAGCGGCTGAGCTGATTCGGTTCGGCTTCGATTTTTCACAGCTGATCATGGATACTTTCTATGAAAGGACTTACATACAAAATCAGATTATGGCAAGAGCGATTTTGGAAAGCATTCTTTTTATGGAGGGGAGATGCATAGTCAGTGCGCTTGATAAGAGAACCATTGATTTTTATGGGGCGGCAGCCTATGACATGGAGGGTATTGTTAACCAGTTATTGATCACTAAGGGAGTGGAATGCGCTATTTTTATGGTTCAGACGGGTACTTTGGAGTACAAGGTAAGCCTCCGTTCCAAAGGTCTGGTAGACGTTGCACAGGTTGCGGCATATTTTGGCGGCGGCGGCCATGTAAGAGCAGCCGGAGTCAATATGAGCGGGACGTTTCACGACATCGCCAACAATATATCCTATCATATCGATAAGCAGCTGAATGAGAGAAACCTGAATAAGGCAAAGCGTGACATTTGAGACCAATACCGGTGAGGTACGGACAGTTACGTTATAACGGAGAGAAAATGTATCACGGTATTATCAATGTATATAAAGAAGCCGGGTTTACGTCTTTTGACGTGGTAGCCAAGCTGCGAGGTATCCTAAAACAGAAAAAGATCGGTCATACAGGAACCCTTGATCCGGACGCGGTAGGGGTTCTTCCTGTCTGTCTGGGGAGCGGCACCAAACTGTGCGACCTGCTTACGGATAAAGAGAAAGAATATGTGGCGGGCTTTCGGCTGGGAATTACTACGGATACGCAGGATATTTCCGGTAAAGTAATAGGGGAAAGAGCGGTGACGGCTACGGAAGCCGAACTGGCAGCAGCGATTTGCTCATTTGCCGGCGAATATGATCAGCTCCCGCCGATGTACTCGGCAATAAAGATAAACGGAAAAAGGCTTTATGAGTCGGCCAGAGCCGGCCAAGCAGTGGAACGTCCGGTGCGAAAGGTGGAGATCAAAGAGATCACGGTCCTATCGGTTGCCCTGCCGGAAGCAGTGATCCGTGTCAGGTGTTCCAAGGGCACTTATATCAGGACACTTTGCCATGACATCGGGGAAAAGCTTGGGTGCGGCGCTACGATGACTGATCTGAAACGGACTCGGTCAGGTGAGTTTACGGTGGAAGAAGCCTATACCATAGATCAGCTTACCGTTATGGTAAAGGAAGACCGAATCCGGGAAGCAATCCGCGATATTGATTCGCTGTTTGCTGATCTGCCCAAGATAACCATACCGGAAGAACATCACAAACTGCTGCAAAACGGCAATCAGCTTCCTGCCCGCTTGCTGTTCCGGTTCCCGCCGCCGGATATCACAGATCCTGATTCCGAAGTGCGTGCCTATAGCCATGCCGGACAGTTTTACGGAATATACCGGTATCACGAATCATCGGACTGTTTCCGGCCGGTAAAAATGTTTTTTAGCCAGTGACAGTACAGTTATAGAGGAGACAGCCCCCCTACCATGCAAATCATATGCGAAGCAGATAAAATCATATCGGAAGACCCGACCGCCATAGCAATCGGCAAATTCGACGGAATCCACCGGGGACATCAGGAATTGTTACAACGAATCGCTGCCCAGAAAAAATACCGAAGGAAAAGCGTGGTATTTACTTTCGATCCCGCTCCGGAAGTTTATTTTGGGTCAGCCGAAAATAAAGTATTGCTGTCTAAAGCAGAGAAAACCTTGATTTTTGAGCAGATGGGGATCGATGTTTTGATTTATTACCCGATGGACCGGCAGCATGCGTCGATACCGGCAGAAAGCTTCCTGAAGGATATTTTGTTGGACAGCCTGAAAATGAGTTATATCTGCGCCGGTGAAGATCTTGCCTTCGGCGAAGGGGGGAAAGGAAACATCAGGATGCTGGCGGAGACCTCGGCAACATATGGCTATCAGACCGAAGTCATCCGTAAAATCCGCCACAGCGGCAGGGAAATCAGCTCTACCTATATTAAGGAGGAGGTCGGTAAAGGGAATCTGTTGTTGGCGGCAGAATTACTGGGCCATAATTACCGGATGACCGGAACAGTGGTGGCGGGGAACCGTCTTGGGAGGACGTTGGGGGTGCCGACACTGAACCTGCTTCCGGAGCCGGACAAGATACTCCCCCCCTGCGGCGTATATTATACGATAACCACAGCCGGCCGCAGCCGTTACTTTGGCATTACCAATATCGGCTATAAGCCGACGGTAAGCGACCGGCAGGTGATCGGGGCGGAAACCTATCTTTATGGTTTTGCCGGGGATCTGTACGGCCATGAGATACAAGTGGAGTATCTGGAGCATAAAAGACCGGAAATCAGATTTTCCGGGATGGACATGCTGAAAGCACAGTTGCAGAGGGATATTATGGAAGGAAAAACCTATTTTAAGCTTGACAGTTAGAAGGAGTTTGTTTATAATTAAAACAATCGTAACAAATTCGTAACAACTAAAGCTGGAGGCAACTGTGAAGAAGACATTTATTTACGTTCTATGTATCGGCAGCGCAATATTGACGGGGATGCCCGTAATGCAGGCACAGGGCGCAGAAATAAGCGTATCGGAAGATGCTGACAGTGATCTTGCTACCATTATCAATCCGGTCGGGATTGATTCTATATTGGAATCAGAGCTTACCGAAGAGGAATATAAAGAGGCGGCCTTGCAAGCAGAGGGCGCTACTTTTGGTTATACCAATCTGGGGATCTGTAATACCGAAGAAAATAATCTGAATATCCGTAAAGAGGCTGACGAATCCGGCAAGCTGGTGGGTAAGCTGCCCCGGAATGCCGCCTGTGAAGTAATCACTGAAGAAAACGGCTGGAATTATATCAAGTCCGGCAAAGTAGAAGGCTATGTCAAGTCAGAATATCTCCTGACCGGTTTTGGCGCTGTGAAGAAAGGCCAGGAGCTGGCCACGGAAATAGCCGTTGTCACGACTGACTCCCTTAAGGTAAGGGAACAGCCCAATACCGACTGTGAAGTCATCACCCAGGTACCCAAGGGCGAGATCATGGATGTAGCGGCGGTCCGTGAGGACGGCTGGGTTGAAGTATATCTGGACGACGAGGAAGTCTTCGTATCGGCTGAATATGTGGAAGTCAAGACTGATCTGGCAACAGCGATCACTATGACGGAACTTCTATATGGAGAAGGGGTGTCGGATATCCGGGTCGATATTTGCCAATATGCCAAACAGTTTTTGGGCAATCCCTATGTATGGGGCGGGACCAGCCTGACTAACGGAACCGACTGTTCGGGCTTTGTGTTAAGCGTATATAAGAAATACGGCGTCAGCCTGCCGCGCACCTCGGCAGCACAGGCCGGGGTCGGGACGAAAATTACAGCCTCGGAACTAAAAGCCGGGGATCTGGTCTTTTATGCCAAGGGCGGAGTCATCAATCATGTGGCGATCTATATCGGCGGCGGTCAGGTCATCCATGCCAGCAGCCCCAAGACAGGGATAAAGATTTCATCATACAATTACCGGACGCCGGCGAAAATGGTCAGCATATTGTATGACTGATAATTATTATTTCAAATAATCCATAATTATTATCCAGAGAATCCATTATTCTGTTTACACATCCTAAGAGTTATGGTATTATAGTTGAAGTTGATAAAAGCAACCCAATACGCAGATCCGGGAAACATCGGCCCTGGTCCGGGTATCGGGCGGTTCATTTAGGAGGAAGAAGATGATTTCAAAAGAAAAGAAAACCGCAATCATGAACGAGTATGCCAGAAGCGAGGGCGATACCGGTTCTCCGGAAGTCCAGATTGCCATACTTACAGCCAGGATTCAGGAACTGACACAGCATCTCAAGGCTAACTCCAAGGATTATCATTCAGCCAGAGGAATGCATAAGATGATCGGTCAGCGAAGAGGCTTATTGAACTACCTGAAAGAAAAAGATATCGAAAGATACCGTACTTTGATCGAAAGATTACAGATCAGAAAATAAGCATTACGAGTGAAGAAGGTGGAAGAGCGGCCGAATTGGCTTCGGCTTTCCGCCTTTTCTTTTGGCCATCCGGCCATGTTTCGTAATGCTAGCTTATATTTTTTATTCTATGTGTATTTTGATGTCACGAAAGTCATCAGAAAAAGAATCAAGAGCTTAAGTTATGCGGAAGATTTTTATGTTTTTATGTATTGATAATATTTCAGGCAAGAAGATGGTATCGAGACCACTGACGCGAACACCGGCATCTCATGGCAATCATGATAAAAGGGTTGAAGAAGAGGAGAGCGTTGGCATGTGACCGGGTGTACGGGTCAGTAGTTTCGACATCTTCTTCCTGATGATTTAGTAGAAAAGGAGAAGAAAATGAGCAATTACAAAACATTTACTATGGAACTTGCCGGACATACGCTTCGCGTTGACATCGGCAGGATGGGAAAGCAGGCCAACGGCTGCGCTTTTATGCAGTATGGCGACACTACGGTGCTTAGTACGGCCACTTCATCCGACAAGCCGAGGGAAGGGATCGACTTTTTCCCGTTAAGCGTGGAGTATGAGGAAAAACTGTATTCGGTAGGCAAGATCCCCGGCGGCTTTAACAAGCGGGAAGGCAAGGCAAGTGAAAATGCGGTGCTGACCAGCCGTGTCATTGACCGGCCGATGCGGCCGCTGTTTCCGAAGGACTATCGGAACGACGTGACGTTGAGCAACCTGGTATTGTCGGTAGATCCCGAATGCCGCCCGGAGCTGGTGGCCATGCTGGGATCGGCCATTGCGACCGTGATTTCTGACATCCCCTTTAGCGGCCCGTGTGCGACCACACAGATCGGCATGGTGGACGGTAAGCTGATCGTCAACCCCAATCAGGAGCAGTGGAAAAACGGCGACCTGAATCTGTCGGTTGCCTCGACCACGGAAAAGGTCATCATGATCGAAGCCGGTGCCAATGAAGTGCCGGAAGACAAGATGCTGGAAGCCATTTACATGGCTCATGACGTCAATCAGACCCTGATTGAATTTATTAACCAGATCGTAGCCGAAGTAGGCAGACCGAAGCATAGCTATACCAGCTGTGCGATCCCTGAGGAAATGACGGCAGCCATGAAGGAAATCGTCACATCCGCCGAGATGGAAGAAGCCGTCTTCACTGACGAGAAACAGGTCAGGGAAGAGAATATCCGTAATATCACGGCCAGGCTGGAAGAAGCCTTTGCCGACAAGGAAGAATGGCTGGCCATGCTGGATGAAGCCATCTATCAATATGAGAAGAAGACCGTCCGCAAGATGATCCTGAAGGACAAAAAGCGTCCTGACGGGCGTCAGATCACGGAAATCAGACATCTGGAAGCCGAAGTGGATCTCATTCCTCGGGTGCATGGCTCGGCGATGTTCACCAGAGGCCAGACCCAGATCTGTACGATCACTACCCTGGCGCCCATGTCCGACATGCAGAGAATCGACGGTCTGGACGAAAACGAAGTCAATAAGCGCTATATGCATCATTATAATTTCCCGTCCTATTCCGTCGGCGAGACCAAGCCCAGCAGAGGGCCGGGCCGCCGCGAGATCGGCCACGGTTCCCTGGCGGAAAAAGCTTTGATACCGGTACTGCCCAGCGAAGAAGCTTTCCCCTATGCCATCCGTACCGTATCGGAAACCTTCGAATCCAACGGCTCTACTTCTCAGGCATCGGTCTGCGCCTCCAGTATGTCGCTGATGGCGGCGGGCGTTCCGATCAGTAAGCCGGTAGCAGGCATCTCCTGCGGTCTCGTAACCGGGGAAACCGACGACGATTATCTGGTTCTGACAGACATCCAAGGCCTGGAAGACTTTTTCGGTGACATGGACTTCAAAGTGGCCGGTACTCATGACGGCATCACGGCGATCCAGATGGACATCAAGATCCACGGCCTGACCAGAGCGATAGTGGAGGAAGCCATTGCCACGACGAAGAAAGCCCGAACCTATATCCTGAACGAAGTCATGAACCCCTGCATTGCCAAGCCCAGAGATGAAGTCGGCCCGTATGCGCCCAAGATCATTGCTATTCAGATTGATCCTGAGAAGATCGGTGATGTCGTGGGTCAAAGAGGCAAGACCATCAATGAGATCATTGCCCGCACCGGCGTAAGGATCGACATCACCGACGATGGCAAGGTGGCTGTATGCGGTACCGAAGCAGAGATGATGAGCAAGGCGATCGAGATGGTCAAGACTATCGTCACCGAGTTTGAAGAAGGCCAGTTATTCCAAGGCACAGTAGTCAGCATCAAGGAGTTCGGCGCCTTTATTGAATTTGCCCCCGGCAAAGAAGGCATGGTACACATCTCCAAGATTGCCAAGGAGCGCATCAAACAAGTGGAAGATGTGCTGACATTGGGTGACAAAGTGACTGTCATCTGTCTCGGCAAGGATAAGATGGGCAGGATGAGCTTTTCAATCAAGGATGTGCCGAAGGGTCAGCAGGGTGTGGCTCATTAAATAATAGAAACGGAAATAGTGAAAGATAAAAAAGGGCTGTCGCAGGTTGCGAGGGCTCTTTTTCATATGTTGAACGAATTATAGATATAAATCACATACAAGAACTAGCGACCATCATGTTGTTGTAATAGAATAATAACATGCCGCACAAAAAACAAGTATAAAGTTGTAATGCAGTTAATGTTATTATAATTGGTGTAATAGTGATATAACATTAATGTAATATAATTATTACGCTCAGCATTTGCTATCATAATCGTAATTATAATAAGCAAATTAATAAGCGATAAACAAACGAAATACGAGATTGATTATAAAATAAATTTCATATATATAATAATTAATTTAAAAATTATATTTTAAACAAAACAATTGACAAATAATCTTTGCAATGTTAGTATATTGATTATGTTATTTAAGTATTAAAATACCAATCATAAATAGGCGCCGTTTGTGCAGGTATTTTGATATATAAAACATAAGAAGGAGGATGAGCCAATGTTGAAACTCAAAAATCGTGATGTTTTGGAAGAAGTTACAAGTTGTACGTTAATTGATTTTGATGATTGCGAATTTTGTGACGGAGAAAAAAACGACGATGATTTTTGTACACATTGTGACGGACAATGGTACGACATAATTGATTAATAATTAATGATCTGTCGGTATAATAAGAGTGCCTCTCCGATAAGGTAGGGGCACTTCCGTCAGGAGGTAAAAATGGAGGGCCACTTTTGGAAAACAATTATAAAGTATTTGAAATCAATGAAAAAAGATATATCTATCTATCTGAAACAGGAAAGATTTACGAATGCGATGGACACACTCTAAATCTAATTTTGATGTATGGCAATAATTGTCTTTTAGATAAAGATGATAAGGAAATACTACTAAATAATGAAGATGCATACAAGCTTATTAGAGAAATCAATCAAGCCAAATATTCTACCGTTAATTTTGATAAGAATGAATATAAGAATACCATCAGTGCAATTTCTCTGCTGATAGTTCAAAACTGTAATCTTCGCTGTACATATTGTTATGGAGAAGATGGTCAATATCAAGATTCAGGTATCATGGATGTAGAAACAGCAATAAAAGCAGTGGATTTTTTGGTGAGTCATTCTATTTCCCAAGGTGTGTCGATCTGTTTTTTTGGAGGGGAACCTCTGCTCAATTTTGAAGTTATCAGGCAAGTAGTTTTATATTGTCACGAGAATAAAGCAAAATTTGGTAAGAATATTGGATTTTCAATGACAACCAATGGTACTTTGATTAATGAAGAAATCGAAAAATTTATAATAGATAATAAAATTTCAGTACAGATTAGCTTGGATGGGGATCGGGATACGCAAAATAAAAATAGATTTGATAAATCGGGACACGGATCATATGATATTGTAACTATGCGTACAAAAAATCTTAGAGTAAAAGGTCTATTGGGGGTTAGGGCGACAGTTACTCCATATAACATGAAAATCAAAGAGATATACAGGCATCTTGATAGTTTGGGTTTTAGGAAAATTATTATTTCTCCTGCGTTCAATATGATGAAAGGAAATGATTTCTTAGTTCTTGCCGAGAAATATATTGAATGGTATAAAGATATTGAAAACGAAATGAAACAAAATAATTTCAGCTATGTTAAAAAGGCCAAACTGTTTAGACAGCAAATGAAAAAAATAAACAATGCAGTAACCAGGTCGTCATCATGTGGTGTGGGTAAGAATCTAGTTGCTGTAGATATCCATGGAAACATCTATCCCTGCCAAAGATTTGTCTCCTTAAAGGATTATATTATTGGCAATGTCAGAGATGGGCTAAATAAACGTACTGACTTTCTAAAGACAGTCAATTCTAATAATAATATAAAATGTAGTACATGTTGGATAAGAAATCTATGTGTTTCGGGTTGTCCTTTTTGTAATTTGATAGATACAGGGGATATGCATATTCAAAGCAATGATTGTTGTGAATATGAAAAAAAAGTGTTCTATGCGTTGATTGAAATTTATTTACGATTGACAGATGAAGAAAAACGATTTATTTTAAATTGAGGAGAGTATTAATGAAATTTATTAAAGATCAGCGTTCTTTATCGTATGTTCATTTGCTAAGAAAGCATCAAGGATTAAATCTATTATGTCTGTTCTTGTTATTAACATATTCATTCCTTAATATAATATATCCTTATTTAATTCAGAAATTAATTGATAAAGGAATAGGTCTAAACTCATATAATATAATATTTCAGTATTCTATTTTGTTTTTTGTATTAATTGGATTAAGTATTATAATCGGTTATGTAATGAAAATAAAGTTTTTAGACTTAGGACAAAAAATTATTCTTGATATTAAAAGAAAAATATTAAAATGTTTTAGCGGTTATACATTGGAATTTTTCAATAGAAATAAAACAGGCGATATTATATCAATTCTTGAAAATGATGTAAAAAATGTCCAGTCATTATATTCCTATATTTTAAATGATTTTTTGTCCAATATCATTATTTTTATTGGAGTAGCATTTATATTAATATATTTAGATTGGAAGTTAGCTGTAATTACAATTGGATTTACATTTATATTAACTTTGATTCAAAGAAAATTTGGTAAAAATATCAGAGATTATAGTAAAAATCTAAGTTTTTTAAGGGGTTCATTTCAATCTTTTGAGCAGGACTTTTTTTCGAATTATTATTATATTAAAAATATCAATGGTTTAGAGCAGTTGGAGAAAAAGTTTTACATAGAACAAAATAATATATTTCAAGAGGAAAGAAAGGTGGCTAAATCAAGAGCCTTATCAAGGCAGTTTAGTACACTTTTACAAAGCATATGTGTAATTATTTCGCTTCTATATGGCGGCTATAATGTTATGCTAGGGATATATTCAATTGGGACATTGTTTTCATTGATCATTTATGTACAGAAATTGCAATCACCTATAGTATCCTTGTTTGATTTGTATATAGAAACAAAGCGTACTCAAGCTTCTATAGACAGGGTTAATTCGTTGCTTTGTTGTGATGATTATATCCTTAATTTTGGAAATCTGAAACTTCCTAATGAGAAAATCGATATCAAAATTAGTAATGTGTATTTTAGTTATGATAACCATATTGTCCTAAAGGAGTTTACCGAAACAATTACTAATAATTCGCATGTAGGTATCATAGGAACAAATGGAATTGGTAAGACGACATTAATTAAACTTATTATGCGAAACTTTAATACTTATGAGGGAGAAATTTTGATTAATGATATTAATGTTCAAGCCTTTAATGATAGAGACTTTCGGCAAAATATTATTGCTTTAGATCAAAAAACTGTTATTTTTTCAGCTACAGTCAGAGAAAATGTGTCTCTGTTTAATAAAGATATAACAGATAAACAAATAATTAATGCATTAAAAACAGTGAATATATATGATGAAATTAAGGCAATGCCATTAGGTATTAATACATTATTGGGAAAAAACGGAATAATTTTATCGGGAGGCCAGTCTCAGAAAATTAATCTGGCACGTCTGTTTGTATTAGATCCACACGTTATTATATTGGATGAACCGACTTCAGCTCTGGATCTAATGTCAGAAAAGCTTTTTTATAAAAATTTATTTAATATATTCTATAACAAGTCTATAATTGTCATAACACACAGAAATGAGGCGCTAAAATACTGTCGTAGGATTATTGATTTTGAAAATATAGGAGAAATGAAAATTGGAAAATATTATAATCAACAATAATATATGGCATAATGAAAGTTTTTTTATAGTTGGCGAAACACATGGCATAAAAGAAAATATAAGTATTAAATTAGAACTTCTAAAATATTTAATTGAAAATAATAATGTTACGAAATTTATATTAGAATTAGGATATTATGACAGCCTAGGGATAAATGAATATTTGAAAACAGGAAATAAGACTATTCTATATAATGTTCTTATGAAATATAATGATAATTACGCAAATTCAGAATATGAAATGAGATTCTGGGAAGAATTTTACGAATACATTGCTTGTTTAAATAAATCTATCAAAGTATTAGGTGTCGATTGCAATGGTAATATGAACAATATATATAAATATATCGTTTTCTTGTTACAGCAGCATAGCAATAATTTTGCTAAAGAAAGTATTATTGAAACTTTGAAAAACTATAAAAGCGCGGTAAAAAATAAAGATGTTACATATTATTATCAAATCAAAAGTGCTTTGATTATGCAAATAGATATGTTAGATGATCAAGAGAAATTAGCAAATTTAGTATTTGAGTTAATAGCTAATGGTGATAAAAGAATTTTTCCAGAACTACGTAAGGAAATTAGAGAACAATATATAAGCGAATGTATGATAAGAGAAATAAAAAAAATAGAATATGAGGGAAAAATATTTGGTCAATTTGGCGAGTCGCATGTAAGTTCGACCGGTTTTTTATCTGCCATTTCAAGAGCAGAAAAAGATACTAAAAGAAAATATATAAAAATAATATTGCTATACGATGACTGTGATTTTTACATAATTAAGAATAATGTAAGGATTTATAAAAAAATTAACACTTTAAAAGTGCTTAAAAAAGACATGGGTATTCTTGATTTGGGCGGTAATTTGAAATTAATTATAGATTCTGAGTATTTATATTATTTAATAATAAATCCCTAAAGTAATTATTTTTACACTTTTTTTACTAATAAGGAGAAATGACATGAGTTTGATTTTAGAAACTAAAAAAGTGATAAAGCGGTATGGCATCAGAGATGGCTATTTAACTAAGGCGCTGGATGAAATAAGTATTACCATAAAAAAGGGAGAATTTGTTGGAATAATGGGACCGTCGGGTTCAGGAAAAACGACTTTGCTGAATTGCATTTCGACAATAGATCAAGTTGATGCGGGAAAAATTATCATTAAAGGACAAGATTTAGCTGATATAAGCGAAAAAGAAAAATCAAAATTCAGACGGCTAAATTTGGGATTTATTTTTCAAGATTTTAATTTACTAGACACACTTACTATATACGAAAATATAGCTTTAGCAATGACAATAAACCGGATAAAATATCATGAAATTAATAAGAGGGTATTAGATATAGCAGAAAAATTGGATATTATGTCGGTATTAAACCAGTTTCCCTATCAGGTATCGGGTGGACAAAAACAAAAATGTGCTTGTGCCAGAGCTGTCATTAACAATCCCGGTTTGATTTTGGCAGATGAACCTACGGGCTCGCTGGATAGTCAATCATCGCGGATGCTTATGGATACTGTAATGACCCTGAATAGTGAATATGATGCGACTATTTTGATGGTTACACATGATGCCTTTACAGCTAGTTATGCTAGACGTATCTTGTTTTTAAAAGATGGAAAAATATTTACTGAGATTGATAATCAGCATAGTGACAGAAAACAGTTTTTTAACAGTATTTTAGATATTTGTGCAGATTTAGGAGGAGATTTGTCTAATGTACGTTAAAATGATATTTCGTGATGTAAAAAGATCATTCAAAGATTATTTGATTTATATTATCACACTGATAATAAGCATAACGCTTTTTTATGCTTTTCTTTCTATTTCAAGTGAAAATTACAAACCTGATATCAGTCCGGAATATAATATCAATCTGCTTAGTGACGGAATGAAGATGGCCATATGTCTGATCACTTGTCTTGTAGTATTTTTGATTAAATATGTCAACAATTATATGTTATTGCGAAAGAAGAAGAAAATAGCCATAGAAATTATTTTAGGAATGGAACGTGATACAATAGCAAAATTATTTTTGGGGGAAACTTTTGTGTTGGGTGTTATAGCACTTGCTTTTGGAGTGTTTTCCGGGAATCTATTGTCACAGTTTGTTTCAGCAATGTTGCTTAAGACTTACGGAAGTGAGTTTAAAATAGAATGGGAAATTTATCCGGATATCGCTTTTCTGACAATCGTTTTCTTTCTTCTTTGTTTCATTATTATAGGTTTTTCGAATTATTTGACAATAAGTAAGATGAAGATTATTGAGTTAGTGAATTCTGAAAAAATGAATGAAGATATTTCCCAAAATGACAGGGGGCTGTCCATGCTGACTGTTATCTACATGATCATAATGCTATATGCAACATCAGTCGGAATATCTAATTATAACTTATACTATAGTAATGGCTTTCCGCTTGTGGTCAGATCAATGTTTTGGAGCATCATTTTATTTCCTTTTTTAAATATTTTAGTAATGCTAATCAAGCTTATAGTCTTAAGAAAAGGGAATTTTCCTAAGTTAAGAGATGTCTTAATGATATTGCAGATTCCGACCATAATTTCTTTTGCCAGTGTTTTTATAGTATATTCCAGATTTTATATTGCATTTGGTGACAGAATGACTTATATTTTGTTTTTAATAAGCTGTTCTTCATATTTCATTTTTTTACTTTTTCATTTCATTGCAAGTGCTATAAGTAATATACGAATAAAAAATAAAGCCATAACTTACCGTGGAGAGAATCTTTTTCTTTTTGGCCAGATTATTACCAAATTACCAACTTTTACCAAAACGATGAGCCTGATCTGTATCACGATAATACTCTCCATAACCATTTTCATATCAGTTCCTATTTTAGAAGGCTGGATGTTTGGCTTCCTTGAAATCCGGTCGCTTTACGATGTGCAAGTTTTTTCACAATATAACCGGACCCGCAATATTGACGAAGTCAATTCGCTGGATTATACTGCCATAGAAGATTATATGAATAGAAATCATATTGACCGCAGCTGGGAATGTCTGGTTGAATTATATTTGACAAAGAGTGAAGAATTTACTGATAGAAAGGTAGATGATTTCCCGATCCTGGCCATGTCACTGTCCGATTATAATGCAATGCGGGTGGAGAACCATTTGAATCCGATATATTTGGAAAATGATGAATTTGTTACACAATGGCATACTATAGCATCTGACAGTGAAATAAATAAGTTTATTTCAGAACACGGATTATTGGAGACAGACAGAGGTGTTTTAAAATTATCAGGGTTAAAGGCAATTAATGAAAATATAGGTGAAAATCTTTTTAATAATTATACGAATGTTGTTTATGTGTTACCCGATGAAATCGCTATGGAATTGTTTCCGGTCAGTCTTAACTATTATATAAATACTAAAAATTCAATTCCCTACCGGACAGCAGAAGCACTTGATCAATATTTTGATGAGCAATTTCCAGATCAAGAAGAAGGGGTCAGATACTCCATTAGAATCAGAACACTGCAACGTAACGGTACATATAAAGATAGTTTTATCTTAAAGGCAAGCATGATATATTTATCTGTTGTTTTAATGATTATATGCTTTACCATATTAGCATTACAGCAATTACATGATGCGAGTAATTTCAAGTACCGGTTTAATGTACTACATAAAATTGGAGTTGACCAAAAGCAAATAAACCGCTTGATTTTCCGTCAACTGGGATTCAACTTTGGTCTGCCAACTGTCATCGCAGCGATATTATCGGGGATATATGGGTTCTTCCTTATCAAGCTGTTAGATGCACAGATATCCGCTTATATGATATCAGATGACATAATGAAACAAATATTATTTGTCGTACTACTAATATTATCTTTAATCTTAGTATATTTTGCTTTGACTTGGTACTTATTCAGACGTTCGGTAAGATGTTGATTACGTCATTATTGATGCTTGTATGGCTTGTTGGCATTGATTCCCTGGATTTTATCACAGGCTGTCGCCAAAATCTTCTTTGAACTTCTCCACCAGCTTATCCTGCCAGTCTCCGATCGGTTCCAGTTTCCCGAAGAAAAAGCGCAAGACGGAAGGTTCCTGGGTAAACTGAAGGCCGCCGATCAGTTCGCGGTTTTCATGGAGCCAGAGGATGCGGTCCACCGCATAGTGGATCTGTGAGAGGGTAAAGACCCTTCTGGGCAAGGCCAGGCGCAGGAGTTCCATTTTAGCGGTTACTTCATTGCCGTTTTCATCACGGTCTTCGGAAAGGGTTCCCCTTTCCGTTCCGCGGATTCCGGCGACAAGATAGAGCGCGCATGCCACGGCAGCGCCGGGATATTGAAGCGGCGGGACATGGGGCAGGAACTGGGAGCAGTCGATGTGGACTCCGAGCCCGCCTGCCGGTGTCACCATCGGAACGCCTTTATCGGTAAGCAGCCGGGTCATTTCTTCAATAAATATCGGCCCCTGGGAGATCATGTCCTCATCCATGGATTCTTCCAGGCCGATGGTCATGGCTTCGATTTCCCGCACGGAAATGCCTCCGTAGGTAGAAAAACCTTCATATAGAGGCGTAAGCTCGCGGATCTTAGTGTAGTCTGACTCATGCCGGAAACACATGCCGCCGCCACGGGAGCAGGTCAGTTTTCTGGCAGAAAAATATATGATATCGAAGCAGTCGCAGATTCTCCGGGTAATATCCGGGATACTCATGTTTTTGCAGGGCTCTTCACGGGTTTTCATGAAGTAAAGGTTATCGGCCAGAAGACTGGCATCGAAGACGTATTTCAGTCCGTTTTCTTTGCAGATCTGCGCCACGTCCTGGATGTTTTCCAATGACACGGGCTGGCCGCCAATCAAGTTGGTGCCGGCTTCCATCCGCACAAAAGCTATCGCATCGCGGCCTTTTTCGGAGATAAAGGCCCGTAATTTATGAAGATCGATGTTTCCCTTAAAAGCACAATCGCTCTGCGGTTTCCATCCCTCTTCAAGGAGCAGCTCTTCCACGATTCCTTCCTTCTTCAGGATATGTGCCCTGGCAGTGGTAAAATGATGGTTCATAGGAACAAACTGCCCCGGCTTCAGGTAAAGTTCGCAGAGAAGATGTTCACAAGCTCTTCCCTGATGGGCTGGTACAAAGTATTCCATGCCGAAGATTTCCTGCAGCTTTTTTTCCAGCTTATAAAAAGAAGCACTGCCGGCATAAGCATCGTCAGCAGCCATCATGGCGGCTAGCTGGCGGTCGCTCATAGCATTGACGCCGCTGTCGGTGAGCATGTCCAGAAAAACATGCTCATTTTTTAATAGATGCGCGTTATTGCCGGCTTCCCGGTTGACGGCAACCCGCTCATCAATAGGAAGCAGGGTCAGTTTCTGTACGATCCTTACCTTATGCATTTCCAGCGGAACCGACGGTGATTTTACAAATTTGATAGGTGGCATGGCGGTTTTATCTCTCCTTTTTGATATTGATACATATCTTTATGATTTACATCATAGTGCTTACATCATTCTGTTTACCATCATAGTGTTTACCAAACGACTCTAAAATATTTACCGGTGATCTTCTTCGCTTTCATTATCCTGATAACGATAGGTGCGGGCAGATTGTCCGGTTTTGTAGCACAATTGCCAGAAGCCACATGGAAGAATTTGCGGTCATAACTTGGACAAGAAAACATATATTGAGATAAGAGAGGTGAACGCAATTGATCAGCCAAGAAGACATCATCGGTATTTTTCCATTATCAGTAAGGGAGCGTTTCCGGAAAGTCGCAGCCTATGCTGCCAGGCTACAGGAGATAAGGCTTCAGATTAAGCAGCCGGTCAGGATTATTTTGTCCGGCAAGGAAAAATATCTGGAAAGCACCGGGAATCTGGCTGCTTCGGCGGAACAGGCATGGCGCATCAATGAAAAAGAGCTGGAGGAGATCCTGCAGTATGTATGCAAATACTCCCTCTATGCTTTTGAAGATGAAATCAGCCAAGGCTTTATCACCATTCCCGGCGGCCACCGGGTCGGTGTGGCCGGCCAGGTGATCCGGACAGAAGACGGCAGGATCAGGAACATGAAGCATATCCGCTTTATGAACATCAGGATCTCGCATGAAATCATCGGTGCGGCTGATCCGGTCATTGATTATATCTATGAAGGACAATCTGTCAAAAACACCCTGATCATTGCTCCGCCGGGCTGCGGCAAAACGACCTTATTAAGGGACATGATCCGTCAGGTCTCTGACGGAAACCGGAAGGCGACGGGGATTCAGGTAGGCGTTGTCGATGAAAGGTCGGAGATCGCCGGAAGTTTTATGGGGATTCCGCAGAATGATGTCGGGATGCGGACCGACATCCTCGATGCCTGTCCCAAGGTCCAGGGCATGATGATGCTGATCCGTTCCATGGCACCGAAGGTGGTGGCCGTAGATGAAATAGGAAGCAGTGAGGATATGAAAGCCCTTTATCAGATCTTGCAGTGCGGCAGCAAAATACTGGCAACCATCCATGGCGATTCCTTGGCGGATATCCGGGCCAGGCCGTTTCATAGAGAGTACGCTGTCGAAGAGATTTTCCAAAGATTTATCGTATTAAATAAGGAGAAAGGAAGCTGCAAGGTCAAGGCAGTCTATGACCAGGGTATGAATATATGTTACAGATCATCGGAATCATCTTGCTGATATCCGGGACGACCGGAGTCGCATGGAATTATTGTAAGGAACAGAAGGAGCGTCTGGGTTACTTAAAAGCGATCCGGCAGATCTATGAGTATCTGCGCAAGGAAATCGACTATGCCAAAGCTTCTCTTCCGGAGCTTTGCGGCCGGATCGGCCAGCGGCAGCCGCCGCCCTTCGGGGAGGCCTTTGCGGCAATCTATGAGGAACTGAATGAAAATAACGGCTGTCCTTTTAACGAGATATGGGAAAAACATATGATGTCCTGTATGAAAGGCCTGCCGTTAAAGAATCATGAAAAAGCACTTATCAGCGGTTTTACGCTTAGCCTCGGTTTCCGTGACGGGAAAGGACAGGCTGAGGGAATGGAGCAGTATGTTGAGGAGGTCAGCCAATACATCAAAAATCTGGAGGAAGAGCTTAAAAATAAATACCGTGTCGTCATGTGCATGGGAGTCATGAGCGGCATCATGGCAGTTATACTCTTACTATGATTATTATCCGGATCCATAAGAACTTAAGGAAACACAGATGCATCAGTATTTCCTTAGCCGCTCCGCGGGATGCGCACGGATTTACAGGGAAAACTGGCACTTTGTGCCGTAAATCCGGCGCGGGAAACGTTGCATCAGCGTTTCCCTTAAATAGAACCCACAAAGTAAAATCCGCAATATATTTTTGAGCTGTTCATATATTGATAGAGAAAACAAACTTGGAGGAAACCGTTCATGTCAATCACTCTCATCTTCAGAATCGCGGCCGTGGGAATTTTAATTACCATTCTCAGCCAGATATTAAAACATAGCGGCAGAGAAGAACATGCATTTCTTATCAGCCTGGCTGGCCTGATTCTGGTGATGACATGGATTCTTCCCTATATATTCGAACTGTTTACAATGATCCAGAATTTATTTGAAATATAACTTTTTTATGCAAAAAGCGGACAAGGGGCAGGGGTAACAGAATGGAAATTATCCGGATCGGTATCTTGGGACTAGCAGGTGTACTTTTTGCCTTGCAGTTTAAGACCCAGAAACAGGAATACAGTCTATACATCGGTTTTGCCGTAGGGCTTATCATTTTCTCCTTTGCCGTGGATAAGCTGGCGGATGTGCTGGATAACATGGGTATTTTTCAAAGATTCATCGATAGCGGCAACGTGTATTTTAAGATCCTGCTCAAGGTAGCAGGCATCGCCTATATCTGTGAATTCTGCTCAGCGGTCTGTAAGGATGCCGGCTATCTGGCCGTAGCCGGTCAGATCGAAGTTTTTGGGAAGCTGTCGGTTCTGATAGCCGGAATGCCGATATTAATGGCAATTGTCGAAAATATCAGTCAGATCAGCTTATAATGCCGATCATCATGCCGTCAGCACATCGTGCCGATCATGCTGACAGGCGAGAGGGAGGGAAGCAGGAAATGATAGAAAACCCCTACGACATGCAAGCAATTGAACAAGGAGTGGACAGCTTTTTCCCCGGCTATCATATCAATGTGGATCAAATCCTTTCGCTTATTATGGAAGGCAGGTTATGGGAAGCGGGCAAGGACCTGCTTAGCCAGATCGGAGGAAATATAAGCGGCGAAATAACCGGGCTCAGATCCTTGCTGATCGCCGTCTTGCTTCTGGGGATACTGTCTGCTGTGTTCACGAATTTTTCAGATATCTTTGCCGGTCAGCAGATATCCCAGGTAGGGTTTTATTTTACCTATCTGTTTTTAATGGCGATCTTGACCAGGGCTTTTCTGGATATTGCCGAAGTAGCGGTGGTTACCATGGAAAATATCGTGCTGTTTGTAAAGATGCTGATTCCCACTTATTTTCTGGCGGTAGGAGCGGCAGTAGGCATAACCACGGCTTCGGCAGGCTATCAGCTCATTTTAATCGTGGCATATGGCGTACAGAGTTTTTTGCTTTCCGTATTGCTTCCCTTTATCTATTGCTATGCCATCTTATCCATAGTCAACGGGATATGGACCGAAGAACGTCTGGCGTTAATGCTAGATCTGATTAAAAAAGGCATTGCCATTATTTTAAAAGCGTCTTTAGGGATGGTGGCCGGAATCAGTTTTATCCAGTCAATAGTAACACCTGCTATTGATGGCTTAAAAGCATCGGCAGTAAAAAGGATGATATCGGCAATACCGGGAATCGGCAACCTGGCGGAAGGGGTGACGGAGATGGTGGTCGGATCGGCGGTATTGCTGAAAAACAGCATCGGCATCTTATTTCTGATCCTGATTATCGGCGTATGCGTGGCCCCGCTGATCAAAATCCTGCTGATTGCCGGTATGCTGAAACTCAGTGCAGCAGTGGCGGCCATCATCAGTGATAAAAGAATCATGCATTGTACTGACAGGATCGGCGATGCCGGCATGCTGCTTTTTAAGATGGTGTTTACCACGGTTTCTTTATTTTTTATCCTGATCGCTTTTGCGGCGCATACCATCCGCTGAACGAAAAAACATTGATTATAGGAAGCAACTGATAGTAGATTTGTATAAAGGAAGCAAAGATGATAAATACTTTTCTGGAATTTATTAAAAAAACCGGGATATTCCTGATCTGTGCGGAAAGCATTCTCTATTTTGTGCCGGGCAGTTCTTTTCAGAAATATGTCAAGCTCCTGATCGGCATCATGGTTCTGGCGCAGTTTGCCGTCCCCCTTAAGTCGCTGGTGACCGGACAGGAAAGGGGGGAGATCGAACAGCAGATTGTGGAGATGCAGGCGATGCTGGAAAAGCAGGCGGAAGCAATGCAGACGGATCAGCTGCAGCTGATTTCCGACCGCCAGGAAGTCAATATCCAGACGGCTGAAGAAATTAAATCTAAATTAAATGACGTTGCAGCCGGGCATGGTTATGTGGTTACGGACGTTATTCTAGATGAAATAGCGCATGTTATTGTAAGCAAGGAAACCATGGCGGCGGAGGAAGATCGTGTTATCAGGATCCCCCCGGTCGAAATCGGTTCCGGTCATGCCGCCATACCGGACAGCAGTTCCTATGACAGCCCGGAATTACAAAAGCTGCAAGAACTGTTTTGCGAAGCGTTGGGCACCGGCAAGGCATATTTGGAGGTAATTGAGAGTGGATGAAAGCAAAAAAATGGGGGAAAGCAAGAAATTGGATGAAAGCAAAGTGAACGTGCTGAACCGGTTAAAAGCGATTGGGAAGGGCAGGGGATTTAAGAAAGATAACTTCCTGATTATGATACTGCTGGGGGTTTTGCTGCTTGTCATAGTCTGGCCAGTTCCGAAGAATCAAACCGGTCAGGAAAATACTGCGGAAGCTACCGAGTCCGGAATATCGGACGGCATCGGTGGTATACTGAATCTATCGGATGATACCGGGACAACTCCGGGTTATAAAAGCACTGCCGCTGACACCGCCCTGTCATCAGCGGATGAGAGCCCGGAGTCATATGCCATGTACTTGGAGCATAAACTGGAAGAGATTGTTTCTGTAATGGACGGTGCCGGTGAGACCAGGGTGATGATTACGCTGGTCAGTTCCGAGGAAGCGGTCGTGGAGAAAGATATGCCGCTCCGGCGCGCCGGTACGACAGAAGTTGACGCGGAAGGAGGAAGCCGTAACACCAGTGATATCGAAACCGGCCAGGAAACGGTTTATGTATCGGACGGTAACGGGAACAACGTTCCTTATATAAGGAAGACGCTCCATCCAGTGATCGGCGGCGTGGTAGTGGTAACGCAGGGAGGTGGGAACCGTGAAATAATTCAGAATATTACCGAAGCAATTGTGGCATTATTTGGCATAGACGAACATAAAATTAAAATAGTAAAAATGATATCATAAATCATATCATAAAAAAATATCATAAAAGAAAAGGGGCAAAAAATTGAAAAATATGGTAAAAAAGAACCAGATTATGATCACCGCACTTGCCATCATGATTGCAGTGGCCGGATACCTGAATTTCGCGGGTGACCAAATCACAGAAGAGGATATTTTAACGGCTACCAGTGATGCCGTTACGGAAAATGCGGAAGACTCCACCGAAGTGGCAGCAATGTTTGAGATTTCCGATGAGGATATGGAAGACACTACATATGGCGAGATTGAAAGCCTTGATTCCGATGTGGTCATCACGGAAGATTTCATGGATGAAAACATGGCTGAAAGCATATCGGAGGATATGGGAGAGGTTCCAGAGACAGAGACCCCGAGCGTAACCACGACAGGCATGGGGGCATTGTCCGGCGCCAAGCTGATGAAGGAGCAGACCCGGGCCAAAAATAAGGAGGTCCTCCTGGAAATCATCAACAATGTCAATATCAGCGAAGAACAGAAGCAGGAAGCGGTGGATAATATGATAGCGATCACCAATGTCGCCGAAAAAGAAACGGCAGCAGAGATCCTGCTCGAAGCCAAAGGATTTGCCGATGTAGTGGTAAGCATTACCGATACGACAGTGGATGTCGTGGTCAATGAACTGGAACTGACCGAAGCCCAGCGTGCCCAGATTGAAGACATCGTGATCCGTAAGACCGGGGTGGCACCGGAAGCCATCATCATCAGCACGGTTGCCGAACAATAAAGGGTGGAGCATGGTGTGAACAATAATAACAAGGGCAATCAAGCGGATAAGGGCGACAAAAAATAATGCGGATCTAGTAAAATTATGATATACTGTATTGGTCATTTAGAAAGATACGAAAGGAAAATCTATGAAACGGGTTATATTGATCATTCTTGACAGTGTGGGAATCGGGGCAATGGAAGATGCCGGAGACTATGGCGATTGGGGTACCAATACGCTGCGTTCGGTATTCCATAGCCCTCGTTTTCATATGCCGAATATGCAGCGATTGGGATTATTTAATATAGACGGCATTGATTATGGCGAAGGGGCCGCCGTACCGCCGCCGGGAGCCTATGCTCGTATGAAAGAAGCTTCCAAGGGCAAAGATACTACTATCGGACATTGGGAAATAGCCGGGCTGATTTCCCGGAAGCCGCTGCCGGTTTTTCCGGACGGTTTTCCGGAAGAGATCATGACGGCTTTCAGCCGTGTGACCGGCAGGGGCTATCTTTGCAACCGGCCCTATTCGGGAACCGAGGTCATCAAGGATTTCGGCGAGGAACATCTTCGGACAGGCAGGCTGATCGTATATACTTCAGCTGACAGCGTCTTTCAGATTGCCGCTCATGAAGACATCGTAGGGCAGGAAGAGCTCTATCAATATTGTCGAAACGCCCGCAGCCTGTTGTCCGGGGAATATGGCGTCGGCCGGGTGATTGCCAGGCCGTTTAACGGAACAAGCGGATCCTTCCGAAGAACCGCGGGACGCCATGATTTTTCCCTTGAGCCCCAGGGACCGACCATGCTTACCGCACTGAAGGATGCCGGCCATGAGGTGATCGGCGTTGGGAAAATCCGCGACATCTTTGCCGGCCAGGGCCTTACGTCCTATACCTATACGAAAGACAACAGCGAGGGCATCGCCAGGACACTGGAATATATGGACACGGATTTTACCGGGCTGCTGTTTACCAACCTGGTGGACTATGACATGATTTACGGGCACCGGAACGACATTGACGGCTATGCGGAAGCGCTTTCGCGTTTCGATGCCCGACTGCCTGAGCTGCTGGGCAGACTGAGGGAGGATGATCTGCTGATCCTTTCCGCAGACCACGGATGCGACCCTGGCTTTACGGCTTCCACTGACCATTCAAGGGAATATGTTCCGCTCATCATGGCAGGAAAAGCAGCAGCAGGGAAGGGGAATCTCGGCACCAGGGAGACCTTTGCCGATATCGGCGCCACGATCCTGGATTATTGTGGCATCAAAGGCCAGATTTCCGGCACATCTATGTTATAGCCAACATTAAATCGATTTGGAGGAATAACCGTGAGCACCGACACGAAAGAGATTAACCGTAGAAGAACATTTGCCATTATATCGCATCCGGATGCCGGGAAAACCACTTTGACGGAAAAATTCCTGTTATACGGCGGAGCCATCAACCTGGCGGGAAGCGTAAAGGGTAAGGCGACGGCAAGGCATGCCGTGTCCGACTGGATGGAGATTGAAAAAGAAAGGGGGATTTCGGTTACTTCATCCGTATTGCAGTTTGAATATGATGATTTCTGCATCAACATCCTGGATACGCCGGGCCATCAGGATTTTTCCGAAGACACCTACCGGACCCTGATGGCGGCCGATTCGGCGGTTATGGTCATAGATGCCTCCAAGGGAGTGGAAGCACAGACGAGAAAGCTGTTCAAGGTCTGCGTCATGCGCAGGATCCCTATTTTTACCTTTATCAACAAGCTTGACCGGGATGCGGGCGATACCTTTGCCCTGTTAGATGAGATTGAAAAAGAACTGGGAATAGCCACCTGTCCGATCAACTGGCCGATCGGATCCGGTAAGAACTTCAAAGGCATTTATGACAGGAATAACAGTTGTGTCATTACTTATTCGGACACGGAAAAGGGTACAAAGGAAGGCGTCAGTGAAAAGATTTCCCTGACGGAAACGGACAGGCTTGCCGCCTATATCGGCGGCTATCAAGACAGTCTGTTGGACGAAATCGACCTGTTGGACGGTGCCAGTGCGGCATTTGATCTGGAAGCAGTCCGTGCGGGAGTGCTAACCCCGGTTTTTTTCGGGTCGGCCCTGACAAATTTCGGCGTGGAGTTTTTCCTGGAGCATTTCCTGAAGATGACAACAGCACCCTTGCCCCGTAAAGCTAATACCGGATTGGTCGATCCAGCCGGACATACGTTTTCTGCCTTTGTCTTCAAGATCCAGGCCAATATGAACAAGGCCCATCGTGACCGCATTGCCTTCATGCGGATCTGTTCCGGCAAATACGAAGCCGGCATGGAAGTAAGGCACATGCAGGGCGGGCGGAATATGCGCCTGTCGCAGCCGCAGCAGATAATGGCAAGCGAGCGGAAGATCCTGTCGGAAGCTTTTGCCGGAGATATTATCGGGGTATTCGACCCGGGAATATTTTCCATTGGTGACACCCTTGGCTTGCCGGGAGATGAATTCTGCTATGAAGGCATACCGACCTTTGCGCCGGAACATTTTGCCCGCGTCAAGCAGATCGACACGATGAAGCGGAAACAATTTGTCAAAGGCGTTATGCAGATTGCCCAAGAGGGAGCCATCCAGATTTTTCAGGAATATAATACCGGTATGGAAGAAATTATCGTCGGCGTGGTGGGAGTCCTTCAATTTGACGTCCTGAAGTACCGGCTGGAAAATGAATATAACGTAGAGATCAAGTTAGAGAATCTGCCTTATGAGCATATCCGCTGGATTAAAAATAAGAATATTGACTTAGACCGGATCGTCGGTACCTCGGACATGAAAAAAATCAAAGATCTAAAAGAAAATCCTTTACTGCTGTTCGTAAATGCCTGGAGTGTCGGGATGACGCTGGATCGAAATAAAGAGCTGATTCTGTCGGAATTCGGGGCCTGAAAGCAGCAGAGGCTGGCAACTTAACGGATAAGTCTGTGAAATCGGGGGATTACAATATGAAAAATAATCAGTCCAAAATATTTATTTCATGGTTATGTCTGGTGCTGCTGTCGGCAGCAGGATGTTTACCGGCCGGTATTGCCGATTATGTCGAACTCGAACTTATCGCACCGGCAGAGAATACGGAAACTGTGGAAACTATCAAAGAAGCGGATTCAGAAGCGAGCGGTCCGGAGGTACAGCAAGAGAACCTGCAAGGGAATACGCAAGAGGACATCCAAGGGCAGGCGGATGAGATATCCGGTTCAGAATTATGGAAGGATTATGGCGCTGAGGAGTCCCTGGCGAACGATACCGCCACAGCAGAAATGACGCCAGAGGATATTGCCGCAAGAGAGCGGATCGGGCTGCATGAAGAAACGATTAGCGGGATGTTGGCGGAACTGGCTGGAAACTATCATTTTGATCAGCTGACAGCCGCTGAACAGAGATTATATACAGAGCTTATGGTAATCATGCGGGAGTATGCTACCGGCATCATGGTTTCCAGCACCGATCCTGCTGCGATAGAGAAAGTGTTCCAATGTGTCCTGAATGACCAGCCCGGGATTTTTTATGTGGCGGGATACCGTTACACCCGTTATTCTATGGCGGATATTACGAAAAAGATATCTTTTACCGCTACGTACAGCTATGGGCTTCAGGAGATGCAGGAGCGCCAGCAGAAGATTGATGCCTATGTGGAGAGCTGTCTGGCCGGTTTGCCGGCCGCAGGCGATGAATATGATAAAGTAAAATACATCTACGAATTTTTGATAAGCCACACCGAATATGATGCAAAGGCGGAGGACAACCAGAATATCTGTTCGGTTTTTCTGGATGAGCGTTCCGTCTGCCAAGGCTATGCCAAAGCGACCCAGTATCTCTTGAAGCAGGCAGGGATACCGGCAACCTTGGTGACGGGCAAGGTTGCCGGGGGAGAAGGGCATGCATGGAATATGGTCAAGATCCATGGAGATTACTATTTTGTGGATACTACATGGGGCGATGCCTCTTATCGGAACGGGGCCGGCGAGGACAGTGTCGGCGCCGAAGGCAGTGCCAACAGCTGGGACGGCAGCATCCCGCCGATCAACTATGATTACCTGTGCATAACTACGGATCAGCTCAGCATGACGCATACGATTGAAACGATCGTACCAATTCCGGAATGCATCGCGACAAAGGATAACTATTATATTCGGGAAGGGCTCTTCTTTTCCTCAGTTGATGAGAACAAATTACAAGAACTGTTTGCGCGTGAGTATGCCAAAGGCAGCCGCTACATTACCTTAAAATGTTCCGACCCGGAAGTTTTCAATCAGATGCTTGCATATCTGATCGACGACCAGAAAATATTCCGCTATCTCAACAGTGCCAACGACATCGTTAAATATGCCGATATGGAGAAACAGTTAAGCCTATGTTTCTGGCTCTAGTTTTTCAACAGGGTACTAGGCAAATGAAATAAATTTTGGTATTATGTGATAGGTAGGGGCAGTTGATATGCTTCGCTATTGATAACTTGGCAGCATAGCTGCGGATAATAAGAAAGAGGTGCGGTTATGGAAGTAAATTACAGTGAAAAGGACTCACTGGATCAAGAAAACTCATTAAAGGGAAAAAAGGCACCGCGAGGAAAAAATCCTTCACTGAGCGAGGACCAGGCACAGGGTGAAAAGTCATATACGCTGAAGGAGTATGAGGACATCGGAACCGTCAAGATTGCTGATGATGTCGTTGCCATGATAGCCGGTCTGGCAGCAATGGAAGTCGATGGTATTTCGGCAATGTCGGGCAATATCACCAATGAGCTGATGAGTAAAGTCGGTGTGAAGAATCTCGCCAAAGGAGTAAAAGTCGAAGTTTTCGGGAAGCGGGTTAAAGTTGATATTGCATTGATCGTGGAATACGGATATAACATACCGGTCATCAGCCAGAAGGTTCAGGCCAAGGTGCAGGCAGCGATACAAAATATGACCGGCCTGGAAGTGACCGACGTAAATATCCGAATCGCCGGTGTCAACATGAAGCAGGATCAATAATCATGGGCAGAAGAGAAATAAGGGAACAGATCTTCAAATTACTGTTTCGCGTGGAATTCAATAAGCTTGAGGAAATGCCGGAACAGACCCAGCTATTTTTAAAAGAAGAAGAAAATCAGCCGGCCGATGAGGATCGGGAGTATATCATAACCAAGTTGGAGAACATCATAAAACGGCTGCCGGAGCTTGACCAGATGCTGAATGAGCAGGCGGCCGGCTGGATCACTTCCCGGATGGGCAAGGTTGATCTGACGATCCTGCGGCTTGCCGTTTATGAGATGATATTTGACCCGGACATACCGGTCGGAGTAGCAATCAACGAAGCGGTCGAACTTGCCAAAATGTTTGGTCAGGATAATTCCTCAGCATTTATCAACGGCGTACTGTCCAAATTTGCCAAGCTGGATGAGTCTGCGGGCAGTTAGCTCCGGACTGGCCAGACAATTAGCCATGAGATTATGGAGGAGGGAACTGTAACGGTTAAGGTGGACATGAGCAGTATATACACAGTGACACAGGTTAATTCCTACATTAAAAATATGTTTTCGCAGGATTTTCTGCTGCACGCAGTCGCGGTTAAAGGGGAAGTCAGCAACTGCCGCTATCATCCTTCAGGCCATATATATTTTACATTGAAAGATAGGAAAGGAACGATTTCCTGTGTTATGTTTGCAGGAAGCCGTTCCGGTCTTGCTTTTCGGCTAGCTGACGGCATGCAGGCAGTCGTCAGCGGTTCCGTCGAGGTCTATGAAAAAGACGGAAAATATCAGCTGTATGCCAGAAAGATAACCAAAGACGGGCAGGGTTACCTGTATGAACAGTTTGAAATACTAAAAAACAAACTGGAAGAGATGGGCATGTTTGCTCCCGAGTATAAGCAGCCCATTCCCCGTTATATCCGCAGGCTGGGAGTGGTAACAGCACCTGCCGGCGCGGCGGTGCAGGACATCATCCAAATTGCCGCCCGGAGGAATCCCTATGTGCAGATCATTCTCTATCCGGCGACGGTGCAGGGAGAAACTGCCGCAGCCAGCATCGTCAAAGGGATCCGCGCTCTTGAGCAGGAAGACGTAGATGTTATGATCGTCGGACGCGGCGGCGGTTCCATCGAGGATCTATGGGCATTTAATGAAGAAGTGGTCGCACAGGCCATATTTGACTGCCGGGTACCCGTAATATCGGCCGTCGGCCATGAAACCGATTTTACGATCGCGGATTTTGCTGCCGACTTAAGGGCACCGACCCCTTCAGCGGCGGCAGAGCTGGCGGTATATGACAGCCGCCAGTTGGATGAGCGGTTATCCGGCGTCAAGACAGCGCTGACCAGGCTGCTGAAAAACAACCTGGAAGTAAACAAATACCGGCTGCTGTCCTACCGAAGCCGGCTGCAAGGGGCCAGCCCGGTCATGAAGATACGTGAAAAAAGAGCTTATGCGTTAAGCCTTGAAGGGCGGCTTCAGGATCTGATGGAAGGCACTATCCGCCGTGACAGGTTTCGTATGGAGCTTCATGTCACCAGACTTAAAGGTCTGTCTCCGCTGGACAAACTAAGCCAAGGCTTTTCTTATGTCACGGATATGCAGGGAAAAGCCGTGACCGATATCGGCCGGGTGAAGGTCGGCGATAATCTGGCCATTCACCTCAAAAATGGTGTCGTGACGGCGGTGGCCACACAACTTGACAGGAAAGACAGGAGTAAGGTGGAAAGGAAAGCACTTTCAACTATTGAGTTTGATTCCGCTGAAGCGGACATGGGGTGTAAATATGAATCTTAACGAAACATTTTCCAAGCTGGAAGAGGTCATTTCCCTGCTGGAGCGAGAAGACATCTCATTGGAAGAGTCCTTCCGGGAGTATCAGAAGGGGATGGAACTGGTGAAACAGTGCAATGAGTTTATCGATAAAGTAGAAAAGAAAGTGCTGATGATCACGGAAGAGGGCGAGAAGCATGAATTTTAAGGAAGAGCAGCAACAGCGAACCGGGCAGATCAACGAGATTATTGACCGGTTTCTTCCTCAGGAAGAAGGCTACCAGCATAAAGTCCTGGAGGCGATGAATTACAGCATCCGTTCCGGAGGGAAACGGCTCCGGCCGATGCTGATGGCAGAAACATTTCGGATGTTCGGTGGAACCGAAGCGCAGGCGGCCCTGCTTTGCCATCCCTTTATGGCGGCCTTGGAGATGATTCACACCTATTCGCTGGTGCATGACGACCTGCCGGCGATGGATGATGACGAGTACCGCCGCGGCAGAAAGACTACCCATATGGTGTACGGAGAAGGGATGTCTATCCTGGCGGGCGACGGTCTTCTTAACCTGGCTTTTGAAACAGCCGTGAAAGCTTATGAAGGGGCTTGTGAGGCCGCCGGGACAGATGAAACAGAAATCATGAAACGGGTGACCAAGGCGCTTGAGATCCTCAGCCGGAAGGCCGGGGTCATGGGCATGATCGGCGGTCAGGCCGCCGATATCTTAGCTGATAAAGCAGCTGGCAGGCCGGATGAAAAGCTGCTGTATTTTATTCATGAACACAAGACGGCAGCGCTGTTCCAAAGTGCCATGATGATCGGTGCGGTTTTGGCAGGAGCCGATTCGGAAGAAAGCCAAAGACTTGAAAGAGCGGCCTATTGCCTTGGCGTGGCCTTTCAGATCCAGGACGATATTCTGGATGCGACGAGTACTTTTGAGGAGCTGGGAAAACCGGTCGGAAGCGATGACAAAAACCGGAAGCTTACCGCCATATCGCTGAAAGGCTTAGAAGAATCCCAAAAAGAGGTGGAGCGTCTGTCTCAGGAAGCTATTTCACTCCTGCATTCCCTGAAACGGGAGAATGCGTTTTTAATAGAATTAATTGGCAAAATGATTCATAGAAAGAAATGATCGATAGGAATAAATAGTGAGGTCCCGTTATGCTACTCGACAGTATTACGAAAGAAAATGACATCAAAAATATCTCTTCCCAGGATTATGTGCGGCTGGCCGAAGAAATCCGGCAGTTCTTAATTGAGAAGATTAGTAAGACGGGCGGACATCTCGGCTCCAATCTGGGTGCCGTGGAACTGACGATGGCTTTACATCTGTGCCTTGATTTTCCTGAGGACAAGCTGATCTGGGATGTCGGCCATCAGTCTTATACCCACAAACTGCTGACCGGCAGAAAAGACGGCTTTGATAACTTACGGAAATACGGCGGCATGAGCGGTTTTCCTAAAAGAAAAGAAAGCCACTGTGATTGTTTTGACACTGGGCACAGCTCTACCTCGGTGTCGGCAGGGCTGGGTCTTGTAAAAGCCAGGGATCTCCTGGTGGCCAACGGCCAGGGCGAGAACCACACTGTTGTCTCGGTGATCGGGGACGGTTCCCTGACCGGCGGCATGGCTTATGAGGCATTGAACAATGCCGCCAGGCTGGACAGCAATTTCATCATCATCCTGAACGATAATAACATGTCAATCTCGGAGAATGTCGGCGGCGTATCCAAATATCTCAATAACGTCCGGACAGCCAACACCTACCTTGATCTGAAAGAAGGTGTCTACAACACTTTGATGGATGTCCCGAAATATGGCGACAAAATGGTGGAAGGCATCCGCCGGGCCAAAAATACTTTTAAGCAGATGGTTATTCCCGGCATGTTCTTTGAAGACATGGGCATCGCCTTCCTGGGCTCTGTGGACGGCCATGACATCCCCAAGATGGTCCGTATGATACAGGAAGCCAAGCGGGTAAAAAAAGCCGTCCTGATCCACATCGTGACCCAGAAGGGCAAAGGTTTTACCCCTGCGGAACGCCATCCTGCGCGTTTCCACGGCGCGGAACCTTATGACATCCAGACCGGCCTTCCGACCCTGCCCAGAACCGTCAGCTATACCGACATTTTTTCCACGGTCATGACCAAGCTGGGGGCAAGAGACGAGAAGATCGTGGCTATCACTGCCGCCATGCCGGACGGAACCGGATTGAAACGGTTCCGCAATATGTATAAAGAGCGTTTTTTTGATGTCGGCATCGCCGAGGAGCATGCAGTGACTTTTGCCGCCGGTCTGGCCGCCGGAGGAATGAAGCCGATCGTGGCAGTCTATTCTTCCTTTCTGCAAAGAGCCTATGACCAGATCCTTCATGATGTATGCTTGCAGAACCTGCCGGTGATCTTTGCCGTCGACCGCGCCGGCCTGGTGGGAAGCGACGGGGAGACCCATCAGGGTATTTTCGACCTTTCCTACCTGTCCTCCATTCCCAACATGCACATCATGGCTCCTAAGAATAAATGGGAGCTATCCGACATGCTGAAATTTGCCGCTGCCTGCGGTGTCCCCATCGCGATTCGCTATCCCCGCGGAGAAGCCTATGCCGGCCTGCAGGAATACCGGCAGCCGGTCGTGATGGGACAAGCGGAATACATCTATGAAGAAAGCGACATCTGCCTGATCGCGGTCGGCAGCATGGTCAAAGAAGCCGAAGCGGTTAGGGATGCCTTAAAAGACACCGGTTTATCCTGTTCTTTGATCAATGCCCGTTTCGTGAAACCGATCGATCGGGAAACCATCCTACAGGCAGCCGGCAGTCACAGTCTAATCGTAACAATGGAAGAAAACGTTGCCAGCGGCGGTTTCGGAGAGAAAGTACGCCAGCTGCTTACCGAATCCGCCTGCCCTGTCAGTCTGTTGACCATCGCCCTTCCCGACGAATATGTAGAACATGGGAATGTGGAGATATTGCGAAGGGAAACCGGTATCGACAGCCAGAGCGTGGCCAGCCGCATCCGCCAGCAATGGGAGCAGAATCTCCAAATTACGCGGCAAACGGCACTACATAGAAAGGATTTTCCATGAAACAGCGTCTTGATCAGCTGCTTGTCGAGCGCCGTCTGTTCCCTTCCAGAGAAAAAGCCAAAGCAGCCATCTTAGCCGGCCATGTCCTGATCAACGATAGGAAAGCAGAAAAAGCCGGAACCATGCTAGAGCCGGATCAGACTGCAGTCAGGATCACGGCGGCCCTGCCCTATGTCAGCCGGGGCGGCCTGAAACTGGAAAAAGCCTTGTCCGGCTCCGGTATTGATTTACAGGGCCGGATATGCCTCGACATCGGAGCCTCGACCGGCGGCTTCACTGACTGCATGCTGCAAAACGGGGCCGCAAGAGTCTATTCCGTCGATGCCGGTACCGGTCAGCTGGCGCCCGCCCTGCGGGACGACAGCCGCGTAACCGTCATGGAAAAAACTAATTTCCGCTATCTCACCCCCGCCGATTTTGCTGACCGTCCTGACTTTGCAGCCGCCGATGTTTCTTTCATCTCATTGGACAAGATCTTGCCGCCGGCCTACGCGGTCTTAAGTGCCCAAGGAGAGATGATCTGCCTGATCAAGCCTCAGTTTGAAGCCGGCCGCGGCCGGGTCGGTAAAAGAGGAGTCGTGAAAGATCAAGCCGTTCATGTAGAGGTCATTGAAAAAATAATCCAGTCTTCAGGGGAATGCGGGTTCAGTGCCTGTCATCTGGATTATTCCCCGGTCAGAGGGCCGGAAGGGAACATAGAATACTTGCTGCATCTGGCAAAAGAGTGTTTTCCTCAGGTCATTGACGGCGAAGAACCCAGACGTGTCGTGGCGGCAGCGCATAAATGCCTGACAGTAAGACAATAAAGGATGCTAATCTCAGTTATCGCAGGGAATCGGGATTTTGCGCAAGAACAGCGCAAAACGCCTCGCGGTCTGTGAATAGTAACCAAATCATAGACGAATCATCGTGAATGAGAAAATTTTCCTTGCAAGTCCATTCAATATAGTGTATAGTTTAGCACGTCACATAGATGTTTCAGTAAGGATTTCATTCAGACAGGAAATCTGTTCAGTGCGCTAAGAAACGTGGCGATCAAGTATCAAAGAATAATTTAAGCGATATTATATATATTATATTATGGAAGGAACGCAATAGGACAACAGGAAAAAATATGGCAAAGTATCTGGTAATCGTTGAATCTCCAGCGAAAGTAAAGACAATTAAAAAATTTTTAGGATCAAATTATGAGGTATCAGCCAGCAACGGCCACGTCAGAGACATGCCCAAAAGCCAGCTGGGTTTTGATGCCGCCAATGATTATGAACCCAAATACATCACCATCCGCGGCAAAGGCGACATCCTTGCCAAGCTGCGTAAAGAGGTGAAAAAAGCTGAGAAAGTATATCTTGCCACTGACCCCGACCGTGAAGGCGAGGCGATCTCATGGCATCTGTTAAAGGCCTTGAAACTGGAAGACAAAAAGGTATATCGGATTACCTTTAACGAAATCACTAAGGCCGCCGTAAAGGAATCTCTCAAAAATGCCAGGGAAATCGACATGGACCTGGTAGATGCCCAGCAAGCCAGACGGATGCTGGACCGCATGGTCGGATACCGCATCTCGCCCTTACTGTGGGCTAAAGTGAAACGTGGCTTAAGTGCCGGCCGTGTTCAGTCAGTGGCGCTGCGTATCATCTGTGACCGGGAAGAAGAAATCAATGCCTTTATCCCGGAAGAATACTGGACTTTCAGTGCGCTCTTTGCCGTCCGTGGCGAAAAGAACCTGCTACATGCCAAATATTACGGCACCCCCAAGAACAAAGCAACCATAACCTCCGAGCAGGAGCTGGAGCTCATCAAAAATGAACTGAAAGATGCTTCCTATCGAATAGCCGACATCAAAAAGGGCGAGCGCGTAAAAAAGGCCCCGCTTCCTTTTATCACTTCCACATTGCAGCAAGAAGCCAGCAAAATGTTAAATTATTCCACTCAGAAAACGATGCGTCTGGCGCAGCAGCTTTATGAAGGCATCGATGTCAAGGGATATGGTACAGTGGGTGTGATCACCTATCTGCGTACCGATTCCACCCGTGTGTCCGCCGAAGCCGAGAAGTCAGCGGCAGAATATATTACTTCCATTTATGGCAGCGATTATGCGGCCGGAACGGGAGCGGAAAAGAAAGACGGCAAAAAGATCCAGGATGCCCATGAAGCCATCCGTCCTACCGAGATCCAGATGACGCCTTCCGACTTAAAGGATTCTCTTTCCCGTGACCAGTTCAGGCTCTATCAGTTGATCTGGCGGCGTTTTGTCGCCAGCCGGATGAACCCGGCCCGTTACGAGACCGTTTCCGTCCTGATCGACGCCGACTGTTCGGCAACCCAATCCTATGAAGCCCGCACCCACCGCTTTAGTGTTTCCGCTTCCAAGGTCGTTTTTGACGGCTTCATGTCGGTCTATGCCGATGAAGAAGAAAAAGAAGAAAGCGGCATCATTGCCAAAACAATCAGCCTTTCCACCAGCCTTACCTGGAAAGAATTTGAACAGCGTCAGCATTTTACCCAGCCGCCGCCGCATTATACCGAGGCTTCGCTGGTTAAGTCCCTGGAAGAACTGGGGATCGGGCGTCCCAGCACCTACGCGCCGACGATTACGACGATCATGGCCCGCCGCTATGTAATCAAAGAAAATAAAAGCCTTTACATCACGGAACTTGGCGAAGTGGTAAACCGGATTATGCGGGACGCTTTTCCGACGATTGTGGATGTTAATTTCACTGCCAATCTGGAAGCTTTGCTGGATGGGGTGGAAGAAGGCAGCGTAAACTGGAAAACAGTGGTTTCCAATTTTTATCCAGATCTGGATGAAGCAGTTACTATCGCTGAGAAAGAACTGGAAGAAGTGGAGATTGCCGACGAGGTGTCCGAAGAGGTTTGCGAAGTCTGCGGCCGCAACATGGTTATCAAATACGGCCCTCACGGTAAATTCCTTGCCTGCCCGGGTTTTCCGGAATGCCGCAATACCAAACCCTATCTGGAAAAAATCGGCGTAGCCTGTCCCAAATGCGGCAAGGATATTGTCGTCCGCAAGACAAAGAAAGGCCGCAGATATTACGGCTGTATCGATAACCCCGATTGTGATTTCATGGTCTGGCAGAAACCGTCGGGAGAAAAATGCCCTGAATGTGGCTCGGCGTTATTGGAAAAAGGCAATAAACTGGTCTGTGCCAACGAGAACTGTGGTCATATAAAAACTACGAAAAACCCTTAAAAGTTAAAAAATAGGTATAATTTCCTATATATTTTGTCGTATCTTCCCGCTACAGTCGTTGTATTATGGGTTAGACTGTGTTACAATATGTATAATCAGCAACGATGTGGATGGTATTACACATTTATGGGAGGAGACCAATGAGCAGCGTACAATTGTTGGATAAGACTAGAAAAATCGGAAAACTATTACATAATAACAACTCCAGCAAGGTAGTATTTAATGATATTTGCTTGGTACTTTGCGAGATTCTCCACTCACATGTCTTGGTCATCAGCAAGAAGGGGAAGGTATTGGGGATCGGATCAGTGCCGGGAGTGGAATCAATCTCAGAACTGATCGTTGACAAGGTCGGCGGCTTCATCGATAACATGCTGAATGAGCGCATTTTGGCAGTGCTGTCTACCAAAGAGAATGTCAATCTGGCAACGCTCGGATTTGAAAATGTCGATGTCAAGAAATTCCAGGGGGTCATTACCCCGATCGAAATAGCCGGTGAGCGTCTGGGAACCCTTTTTATCTATAAATCCGAGGAACAGTATGATATTGATGACATCATCCTCTGTGAATACGGAACCACCGTGGTTGGCTTAGAAATGCTCCGTGCGGTCAATGAAGAAAGCGCCGAGGAAAGCCGCAAGCTGGCTGTCATCAAATCGGCGATCAATACGCTTTCTTTTTCGGAAATGGACGCTGTCGTACATATTTTTGAAGAACTGAGCGGCATGGAGGGCATATTGGTAGCCAGTAAGATTGCTGACAGGGTGGGGATTACCCGTTCGGTCATCGTTAACGCCCTGCGCAAGTTTGAAAGTGCCGGCGTGATTGAATCACGTTCCTCCGGGATGAAAGGAACATATATCAAGGTCCTGAATGACATGGTTTTCGAGGAAGTGGATAAGATCAAGCGGGAACGCCTCAGTATCAGACTGTAAGGAAGAAGATAAGAATTGGTATAGAATAAGAATTTGTATAAAAGAATTGGTATAGAAGAATTAGTATAGAAGAATTAGTATAGAAGAATTAGTATAGAAGAATTAGTATAGAAGAATTGGTATAGAAGAATTAGTATAGAAGAATTAGTATAGAAGAATTAGTATAGAAGAATTGGTTAACATGAAAAGTTAGTATAAGGTTGATATAAGGATTGATATTAAGATAAAGGTAAGAATAGAGATGAAGGCCAGGGTGAAACTCGGGAATCGATCGCAGCGAATTCAATTGTCGTCAAATATCAAAACAATTTCAATTTTAACTTAGAACATCATTCAATAAATCATTTTATATAAAATCAATTTTACAAATAAATTGAATACATAACGGATTGAGGGGTAGCATAAAAGGATTTATGAACTTCGTAAGAAGTATAATATATCCTTTTTTTGTATATTTTGACGGTTTTATATGGTTTATTCACCATATATTGGGCCATTTGGTAGACAAAAGTACCATATAAAGTGCTTTGCAGGGGCATTTTTTTAAAAAATAACTTGTTTTTTTGCACAGATAATCTATAATGAAATAGGGTGACATGAAGCGCGGATTGAAAGGAGTCTGATATGATACATTCTAATGTTTTTAACTACGTTAATGTTTTGGATAAAGCGGCTGATGCGGCATGGCTACGCAATGAAGTACTTGCCAATAACATAGCTAACGATACTACGCCCGGCTACAAAAGGCAGGATGTCAATTTTGATGATCAGCTCAAGCGCGCCCTGAGATTTTCCCGCTATACATCTGTTGATGCCAAGGTAGACGCAGTACGAACGGCATCTTTACGCAGCAAGGTATATACTGACAGTGCCAACTTTTCCTATCGGCTGGACGGCAACAATGTCGATGCGGATGCCGAAGGGGTTAAGCTCGCAGAGAACCAGATCAAATATAACGGCCTGATCAGCAGCATGAATCAGGAGTTTGCCAATCTGAAGCTGGTAATGAAGTAAAATCGACAAGTTGCTTATCGATATATAAAAGATAAGGAGGGAATGAAATGGGAGTTTTTTCATCATTTGACGTGAATGCATCGGGCATGACGGCACAGCGCTATCGTATGGATATTATTGCCGAGAATGTTGCTAATGCCAATACGACTCGGACAGCGGACGGAACGCCTTACCGGCGTAAAGTCGTAACATTTGAGCAAAAGCCTGACCGTGCGACTTTCCGGAATTTGTTTGACAGCTATAGGCAGCGATACGACGGCCAGGGGGTCAGGGTCACGAATGTAAGCGAGGATACGGAGACACCGATGGTCATGACATATGACCCGTCGCATCCCGATGCGGATGAAAACGGCTATGTCACCTATCCCAATGTGAATATAGTTACGGAAATGACGAACCTGATTGATGCCAGCAGGGCATATGAAGCCAACGCCACGGCATTCGGAGCAAGCAAAGCCATTGCGATGAAGGGTCTGGAGATGAGTCAGTAAAACGGGAATAGGAGGATATTATTATGGATATTTCGGCACTTCGGTTTCTTTCTTCCAATGCGGTAAATGAAGCATATTCGAACAATGGTCTTAGCCAGTCAGGTACGGAAACGGTCTCAACAGAACAAAACGCTTTCGGCAACATGCTTACGGCAGCCATGGAAAATATCGGATCCACCAACGCCTATCTTTCCGATGCCGAAAACGAAGAAATCAAATGGGCGATAGGTGAGTCGGAAAGCACCCACGACCTGACCAATGCCCTGCAGAAAGGAAACATATCACTGCAGTATACCGTGGCGATCCGCGATAAGTTGTTAGAAGCTTACAAAGAGATCATGCAGATGCAGATTTAACGTAATCGAAATAAATAGCAGGATGATAGAATAGCGATTTATAGAATACCGATTTATAGAATAGGGATTTATAGAATACGAATACAGATATAACGTAACCGAAATAATTAATGAATGATAGAAGACCGGATAATAGAAGACAGGATAATAGAAGACAGGATAATAGAAGGCCGGACAATAAGAAAGTCAAGTTAAAAAATAATTCCATAGTATAAGATAAAATATAATGAGGAGAGGGTAATATGCCGGAGATAATTCAGCGACTGTTAAACCGAGTTCTGGAATGGTGGAATAAGTTTACTACAAGACAGAAGACTATGATCATTGCCGTGAGTTCAGGTGTAATCATGACCATTGCGCTAGTGATCACCTTGTTAAGCCAGACCCAGTATGTATTACTGCTAGCCTGTGAAGATACCAAGCAAGCCAATGAAGTAAGAACGCTGCTGGATGGCGCAAGCATTGAGTATAAGATATCCGATGACGGCCTGCGGATCGAAATCGATGAAACCAGAAAATGGGAAGCCAATCTGCTGCTGGGCGAAAACGACATCCAGTCCAGTGTATTTTCTATTGAAAATGTAGTTAGCGGCGGTTTCGGGACTACCGAGGCCAACACCCAGCGACTGTACAAAGTGTATCTGGAAGGGCAGTTTACTGAACTGGCCATGTCATTAAGTGCCGTCAAGTCCGCCAAAGTTGTTCTGGATATACCGGAAGAAACCTATGGGTTGCTAGATGAGCAAAAAGAGAAATCGGCCTCGGTCATCCTGACTCTGGAATCAGATTTCAGTGAAGAAAATGCGGCTTCTTTAGCCAGATCCATTTCCGTGGGACTCGGCAATAAAAGTACGGAAAATGTTACCATCATGGATACTCAGGGTAATATGCTATATTCGGGGAATGATACATATAGCACAGCCGGGAGTGCCAGTTCTCAGTTAAGTGCCAAGAGCAAATACGAAACATCGCTGCATAATGCCGTGCGGAAGGTGCTGCTTGGGACGAGCGAATATAACCAGATTGAAGTGGCCAGCAACCTGGTCTTGGACTTTTCCACCCAAAAGGAGACAAGTCATGAGTACTCGCCTCCGGAAGGCCAGGAGCAAGGCGGTGTCGCCCATGAAGAAATCTATGACGGTTCAAGCACCAACGGCGTCGGCGGCATACCGGGAACGGACGCCAACGACGACGAGACCTCCTACCAATATCTGGATACTTCTGAAAGTGAGTCTTCAGAGTCGGAGCGAGTGACGGATTATCTGTGGAATGAAAGAATCGTAAATCTTGAGAATCCGCCGGGCGCGGTTGACTACAGCCAGTCCTCGATTGCGGTCACCGCTAAGAAGTTTGTCATGATACAAGAAGAAGAGGTCGACGCTCAGGGTGAATTAGATACCATATCGTGGGAAGAATATAAGGCGGCTCACAGCGATCCGGAAACGCTTGACGTTTCGGACGAAATATATGACATCGTTTCCAAATCAACCGGAATCGCCGTAGAAAATATTTCTATTCTGGCGACCAGCGAAAATGTCTTTTTTGATGCCGAAGGCCTGAATATTGCCTGGCAGGATATCGCTGTCATTGTGATTATCGCCGCTTTCCTGTTAATGGCCGCTTTCATCGTCCTCCAGGTTATGAGAAGCAACCGCGAGGTAGTCGAGGAAGAGGAACTGTCGGTGGAATCACTGTTACAGTCACAGCCAGAGGTTGAGCTGGAGGACATCAATATTGACGAAGGAAGCGAAGCCAAAAGGCTGATTGATAAATTTGTTGAAGACAATCCCGAAGCTGCCGCCGCTTTGCTGCGGAACTGGCTGAATGAGGAGTGGGCATGACAAGGAGTATATCTAAGGTGCGAAAATACCGCACCTAAGATAAAAAGATAAAAAATCCAAATACGATCTTTGGTCTTAAGCCTTTAGTGCAGACAGGATGCAATTGGTGATTCGATGCAACTGGAATAAAGCACGGCCGAATGGCCATATTACGATGAAAGCTTTGCTTTCTTCGTAAAGCACGGCCGAATGGCCATATTACGATGAAAGCTTTGCTTTCTTCGCCACGGAAGGAATGTTGTGTTATGGCAAGAGGTTCCGATGACAGGATAAACGGGCTCCAGAAGGCGGCTATTTTGCTGATTGCTCTGGGACCGGAAAAATCAGCGGCGATATTTAAACATCTGAAAGAAGAAGAAATAGAAGAGCTGACGCTGGAGATTGCCAATACCAGAAGTATTACCCCGCAGATCAAGGAAGGCATCCTGGATGAATTTTATCAGATCTGCCTGGCACAGCGTTATATTGCGGAAGGCGGTATCGGTTACGCCAAAGAGCTGCTGGAGAAGGCGTTAGGCCAGGAGAAGGCGATGGATGTAATCGGCAAGCTGACAGCATCCCTTCAGGTGAAGCCTTTTGAATTTGTACGGAAAGCAGATGCTTCACAGCTCCTTAACTTTATCCAGGATGAGCATCCACAGACGATTGCGCTGATTCTTTCTTATTTGGCACCCAGCCAGGCGGCGATGATCGTATCAGCCCTGCCGCCGGACCGGCAGTCTGACGTGGCCAGACGTATCGCCGTTATGGACCGAACCAGTCCGGATGTCATCAAAGAGGTGGAAAGAGTGCTTGAATCCAAGCTGGCATCGTTAATCAATCAAGATTTCAGTATTATCGGCGGCGTCGATGCTGTCGTCGAGATTTTAAATACCGTAGACCGTGGTACCGAAAAGCATATTATGGAGACCCTGGAAATCGAAGAACCGGAACTTGCAGACGAGATCCGGAAGAAGATGTTTGTCTTCGAAGACATCCTGCTGCTTGACGACAGGGCGATTCAGAGAGTCTTACGTGACGTGGATAACAATGACCTGGCAATAGCACTTAAAGGTTCCAATGAAGAGGTTCAGACAGCTGTCTTCAACAATATGTCCAAGCGTCTTGCGGTCATGATCAAGGAAGACATGGAATTTATGGGACCGGTGCGGATGAAGGATGTCGAAGAGGCGCAGCAGAAGATTGTCAATATTATAAGAAAACTGGAAGATTCATCTGAAATTGTTATCTCCAGAGGCGGAGGTGACGAGATCATTGTCTAATTTGTTAAAATCCCATTACGTGACCATTGATCCGGACGATAAAAGGATTATTGATTCCGACAGCCGTCTTGCGGAAAAGAACGAGAACCGTGAGTTGCCGTTATTCGTGCCTGAGGAGGAAAGTCCGGGAAATGACAGGGAAGATTTTAGCGGCGGGCTGGCGGCAGAACAGGTGGCCGGGCTTTTAGCGGATCAGGATGATAATGTCATTAAGACCGGCGGTGCCGACGATGAAGAGCGGAGGCAGGAACTGCTGCGGCAGGCCGAAGAAGAAGCAGCCCGGGCTGAAGCGGAGATTCATGCCATGAAAGAAGCCGCTCAGGCGGATATCGAAGTGATGAAGCGGGTCGCTGCAGAAGAAGCCAGAGGCCAGGGCTATGCCGAAGGTTTTGAAAAGGGCGTGGCCGAAATCGACAAGCTGCGGGCCAAGCTTCAGGAAGACCGCCAGAAACTGCAGGCGGAATATGACCGTCTTGTGGATGAACTGGAGCCCAAGTTTGTTGACCTGCTGACGGATATCTATGAACAGATCTTGCATGTGGAGCTGAAAGAGTACGGGCCGATCGTTTCCCACCTGATTTCCAATACGATGCGTAAAAGTGAGGAAAACAACCAATTTCTCATCCATGTTTCCAAAGAAGATTATGATTATGTGGCCGGCCGTAAGGAAGAGATCCGGGAAAATGCCGCGGCCGGAAAAGCGGTGATAGAAATCATCAACGACATAACCCTGCTTCCCGGTGAATGCATGATTGAAACCGGCGGCGGCGTGTTTGACACAAGCCTTGACACCGAGCTTGCGGGCCTCAACCAGAAATTAAGGCTGTTGTCTTTCGAGAAATAGAACTGACGATACTGATGGCCATAGGAGTCGGATGTTAAAAGAAAAATTTATCAATTTTGAAAAATATAAGCAGGCATTAGCAGAGAATTATTTCCGGCTAAAAGGGAAGGTGGTCAATGTGGTAGGTCTGACCATTGAATCTGCGGGACCGGATGCCAAGCTGGGAGATATCTGCATGATCTATCCGCAGAACGAAAGCGGGATCCCGGTCATGGCAGAAGTGGTCGGATTCCGCGAAGGCAAGAATCTGCTGATGCCTTACGAAGTCGTAGAGGGCATCGGTAAGGGCAGCCTGGTAGAAAATACCGGCATTCCTCTGACCGTTCAGGTAGACGACAGCCTGCTGGGTCAGACCCTTGACGGCTTAGGGCGGCTGGCGGACGGACAGCACCCGTCAGGCACGAAATATTCGGTGGAGGCACCGCCTCCCGATCCCATGAGCCGGGCGATTATTTCCGACGTGCTGCCGCTGGGCGTCAAAGCGGTGGACGGCCTTCTGACCGTCGGCAAAGGACAGCGGATCGGTATTTTTGCCGGATCGGGTGTCGGCAAATCCACTTTGATGGGCATGTTTGCCCGCAATACCAAAGCGGATATCAATGTCATTGCCCTGATCGGTGAGCGCGGCCGGGAAGTCCGTGAGTTTATCGAAAGAGATCTGGGCCCTGAAGGAATGCGGCGTTCGGTAGTCGTCGTCGCCACTTCCGACAAACCGGCCCTGGAAAGAAATAAAGCCGCCAAGACGGCGACGGCGATAGCGGAATATTTCCGCGATAAGGGCAAGGACGTCCTTCTGATGATGGATTCCTTGACCCGTTTTTCTATGGCCCAAAGGGAGATCGGGCTGGCCAGCGGGGAACCGCCGGTTTCCAGAGGCTATCCCCCCAGTGTTTATTCCGAAATGCCCAAGCTGCTGGAACGGGCTGGATGTTCCGCAAGCGGTTCCATCACCGGCCTTTACACCGTTCTGGTAGACGGCGACGATTTCAATGAACCGATTACCGACACGGCCAGAAGCATCCTGGACGGCCACATCATGTTAAGCCGCAAGATCGCCCATCGGAACCATTACCCGGCTATTGACGTGCTGCAGAGCATTTCCCGCTGCATGTCCCAGATCGCTGACCGGGAACACAAGCAGCTGGCAGGCAAGCTAAAAAACGTCCTGGCCACTTATATGGAGGCCGAAGACCTGATTAACATTGGTGCCTATAAAGCCGGAAGCAATAAGAACATCGACCATGCCGTCGAAAAAATCGATGCCGTGAATGCCTTTCTCATGCAGGAAGTTGACGAAAAAGTTGATTTTGAACAAACCATTCAATTACTGGAAGGACTGTTTCACTGATTATGGCAAGATTTAACTACAGAATGCAAAGCATCCTAAATATCAAAGCCAAACTGGAAGATCAGGCCAAGATGGAGTTTGCCCAGGCGAGGCGCCGTCTCGACGAGGAAGAGGCCAAGATGGAGGCCCTGTATCAGAGAAAACACCATTATGAAGAAGAAGGCCGCCGGCTCCGGGAAGATAAGCTCCGGATCCAGGACATCCTAGATAACAAAGAAGCTATCCTGAAAATGGACGAATACATTGCCAATCAGCAGGTCTGGGTAAGAAGGGCCGAAGACCTTCTGGAAGAAGCCCGCCTGCGCCTGCAGGAAGCCATGCAGGAACGAAAAACCTACGAGCGCTTGCGTGAAAAAGCCTTTGAAGACTTCATCCGCGAGGAAAATGCCAGGGAATCCAAAGAAATCGACGAGCTTACCAGCTACATTCACGGCCGCAAAACCAAAAGCTAAAGCATAACCATATCGCAAAGAGGTGAAGAAATGCCCAAGGAAGATTTGACAGAGTTTGATGAAATAGCCGAGCAGAAACGGCTTGCCGAAGAGCGCAAGAAACTGAAAAGCGAGCAGAAGCAGCAGAAAAAAGAAGCCAAGGCACGGGCCAAAGAGCTTGAAAGACAGGAAAAATCCCTGGATGTCGATTCGGAGACCAACAGTGTATCGGTTTTTTTTGTCACGCTTGTCATCGTCGTCGTCTGGATCGCCATCTTATGCCTGCTGGTCAAGCTGGACGTCGGCGGCTTCGGTTCGGGCGTGCTGGCACCGATTCTCAAGGATGTCCCGGTACTCAATAAGATCCTTCCTTCCAGTACGGAGCTGGTAGTGGATGAAGCGGATCAGGAAGCTTACGGCGGTTATAATAACCTGCGTGAAGCAGTGGACTATATCAAGGAACTGGAACTGGAGCTGGAACGGGCTCAGTCGGCTGAAACCGGCAGTTCGGAAGAATTGGAGCAGCTGCGGGCAGAAGTGGACAGGCTGAAAGAATTTGAAGACCGTCAGGTGGAGTTCCAGCGCATCAAGACAGAATTTTATGAAGAAGTCGTATATGCGGATAAAGGCCCCGGCGCGGAAGAATACCTGAAATATTATGAAGCGATTGACCCGGTCACAGCCGAGTACCTGTACCAGCAGGTGACCCAGCAAGTAGAGGAAACCCAGGAAGTCCAGGATTATGCCTTGGCTTATTCGGAGATGAAGCCCAAGGAAGCCGCAGCGATCTTTGAAGCGATGACAGACAAACTGGATCTGGCAGCCCGAATCCTGAATCTCATGGATGCCAACAGCCGCGGGCAGATCCTCGGAGCGATGGATCCTGAAACTGCGGCAATGATTACTAAACTCATGGATCCTGAGTCTTAAGTTATCCAGAACTTTTGCCGATATAAAGACATGAGTGGTAGATTCAACACCATTATCATCACGACGTGGCATAGATATTCTCAGGCATCTTTCTCTGATGCCTTTGGTGCCTCAGAATATCTTCACGTCGAGATGTGACGCAACGATTCCCAGGCAGCGTCCTTTGATGCCTTAGAATATCTTCACATAGTTGAACCTTGATAATTAAAGAAAGGAGGAATAAGAATGACAAGCACATCTGTAAGAGATGGCAACGCGGTAATGAACAGTCCGGTCATGAACTTGATCCGTCAGCGGAACGCAGCAATTTCCGGCAGTGACATCGGCGGGTTTGGCAAGGCTATGGATAAAGCCGCTGAAGGCATGGCGGAAAATGATTCCGGAACGGCTGATAAAAGCCCGAGCATTGACAGAAAGTCTCAGCCGACCAGAGAGATCAAGCCGAAAGAAATCGCCGCAACGGATGAAAAACCTCAGAACGAAGCGGTTCACAGTCAGGACGGACAGATTGACAGCACAGCCGAAGAACATGTCTTAGAGGGAACTAAGGCAGCCGGCAAAGAAGCGATTGCGGTAATCGCCGAGGAGATGGGAATCTCAGAAGAAGAAGTCATAGCCGCCATGGAAGTCCTGGGACTGGTGCCGGCGGATCTTCTGAACCCGCAGAACCTGACGGCATTGCTGCTGGGAATCAGCGGCGAGGATGCCTCGGCATTGGTAACCGATGAACAGCTGTACGGGAACGTAAGTAAACTGATCGCCCAGGTAAGCACCATCACCGAGCAGCTGATGAAAGAAACCGGATTGACGCCCGAAGCCTTGCAAGCCGCCCTGAAACAGGCCGCGAACCAGGCCGCAGACCAGACCGCAGCGGCAGTTTCAGAAGTCCCTGAGGACGGAGCTTTAGCCGCCGCAGAAGAAGCTGCGGACGCTGTTACGGCTTCCGGTCAGGAGAACAAGACCCAAGATCAAGCCGGGGAAAATGAACAGGACATTACCATAGTCATCGAAAAAAACGGAGAGGTTACCGAAATCACCGCAAAAGCGGATGATAAAGGCAATCTACAGGCAACCAAGGAGGTTACGACGACACTGACGGAAGCGGCGACAGCCCAGAACACGGGGGAACAATCCTCCAGTGACCAGCAAAAAGGTTCCGAAAACGGCACCGAACAGGAAATGGCCGGAAGATCATCCCTGCTGGAGAGCCTGCTGCAGAACAGAACCTATCCAACCGAAGTGTTGGCCGAACCCGTACCGTTCGCGCAAGTCCCGGATACCGAGCAGATCATGAGACAGATACTGGACTTCATGAAAATCCAGCTCAAGCCGGAAATGACCCAGTTAGAAATGCAGCTCCATCCCGCCAGCCTCGGAACCATCAACGTTCAGATCGCATCGAAGGAAGGCGTTATCACTGCCCAGTTCACCGCCCAAAACGATGTCGTAAAAGCGGCACTGGAAAGCCAGATCGTAGATCTGAAAGAAAATATGCGGAACCAGGGCATCAAAGTGGAAGCCGTAGAAGTAAACGTTCAGAGCCAGTCATTTGAAAGCAGTCTTTGGCAGGGCCGTGAAGGAAACGAAAGAGGGTATCAGCACAACCGGAAAAACACCCGCAGGATCAACCTGAACAACCTTGATCCCGATGAACTGCCCGAAGACATGACAGAAGCGGAGCAGCTGGCAACCGAGATCATGATGGATAACGGCGGCACCGTGGATTTTACAGCCTGACCGGAAAGCGTCAGAACAGCTGACCAGCAATCAATATCATCATTTAGACCAGTAATCAAATAATAGGAACAGAAAGGAGAACAATATGGCAGTAGTAGATGGATTAGGTGCGGCGATCAAAGACGGTTCGTTCGTAGAAACCGCCAGCGCAGCATCAACCGCCAGTACAGCCAAGGCGGGCGACGCGATGGATAAGGATGCCTTCCTGCAGCTTCTGGTAGCCCAGATGAAATACCAGGATCCCTTGGAGCCCACCTCGAACACCGAATATATTTCCCAGTACGCGACATTTTCCGAATTAGAACAGATGCAGAATATGAGCGCATCAATGGAACTTTCCAGAGCATCATCCTATGTAGGGCAGGAGGTCGTCATCAGAACCACGTTATCAAGCGGTGAGGTTCAGGAAATCAACGGTGTCGTGGAGTATGTGATCTATGAAAACAACAAAGCCATGGTATCCGTAGACGGTGCGCTCTATTCCGCCAGCGATATCTATGCCACCAAAAGCGCACAGTATTCGACGGCCGTTGAACTGGCGACAGCTTTTGTGGATACGATGGACGCGATGCCCAGCGTTGACAATCTCTCACTTAGTGATGAGGAAGTCGTGGAAAACCTGCGGGAAGGTTTCAACAACATGACCAAGTACCAGCAGTCCATGATCCCGGCGGAACTGATTAGCAAGCTTCAGGAATATGTCGACCGGATGGCCATCCTGAATTTTAAAAAGGATGTTGACGATATGCCCGGTGCCGATGAACTTACCTTGGACGACGAGGAAAAAGTCACTGAGCTGAACACCAAGTTCGGTCATATGACGGAGGAGCAGCAAGAGTTGATTCCCCGGTCATTAAGAGACAAACTGGCCGAGGCGGTAGCCCGGATCGATACCCTGAAGGAGGAAGCAGCAGCGGCAATAACCGGGGAAACTGACGGGGCAGCGGTCTGATACCAGCGGCATATGTATCTCAAGGAGGAGAAGCGGATGAAGCTACAGAACAATCAATTCCTTTCCATTGAGCAGTTACAAGACCAATACCTTACGCAAACGAAACAGGGAGCCGCAGTCAAGAAGACGGACGGCCCGTCCTTCCAGGAGATCTTAAGCACAAAGACCCAGAACTATGAAGACGTCAAATTCTCCAAACATGCGATAGGACGCCTGGCAGATCGGAATATTACCCTTTCAGACAATCAGATCGAACGTTTGAATGAAGGCACTGCGAAAGCCGGAGAAAAAGGAATCAAAGAATCACTGGTAATTGTGGATCAGATGGCCTTTATCGTCAACATACCTAACAATACGGTAGTGACGGCCATGAATCAGCAAGATGCCAACGAAAATATTTATACCAATATAGACGGGGCCGTAATCATATAGCCGGACCATTTGGAGGCAAAAGTTCCTGACTGACAGAAGGAACAGACTACGGCAAATACCTGCAAGGAGGTCATTTCATTATGTTATATTCTGGTGTAGCCGGTCTTAAGACCCACCAGACCAAGATGGATGTTATCGGTAACAACATCGCCAATGTGAATACAACTGCATATAAAGCCCAATCAATCACCTTTAACGAACTGATGTACCAGACCACCAAGAGAGCTTCCGGAGCCAGTGCCACCACCGGCGTCGGCGGTACCAATGCTGGTCAGATCGGTCTCGGTGTCAAGGTGGGGGCCATCAATACCAATATCAGCAGCCAGGGTGCGACCCAGACGACCAATCTTCCTTTCGACCTTTCGATAACCGGAGATTCGTTCTTTATCGTCAATAACGGCCAGGAAAACTTCTTTACCAGAGCCGGTTCCTTTTATGTGGACGGCGCGGGCAATCTGGCGATGACCAGTACCGGCTATAACGTCATGGGCTGGGTGACCGATCCGACTACCGGCGATATCAAGCAGGACACTGTGGTTCCGCTGCAGGTCATGCATCCCGACTTTATGAACTATGAAGCAGAAGCCACTACCATGGCAACAGTAACCGGTATAACCGATAAAAATGATACCGATATCAGGTCTTCCAGCGGCAAGATCATCAACCTGGAGTTTTATGATACGCTGGGCTATTCCTATACCGCCAGAATGAGCGCCCATGTCATCGACGGCGATGCCGGGCAGTTCTATGTACAACTGGATGATATCCTGGATAAAGCCGGCGAGTCGATCGGCGCGGCCAAGCTGCAGCAGATCACTTTCGGCAGCACCCAGACCGTCAAATCCGATAATGCTTATCTGCTGAACAACAACATCAGTGCTACCGATATCAGCCTGAGTGACGGCGGCACGAACACTATCGATGCCGAAGTCGGCGCCTCTTATGTAATCGGAACAACGAATGGAGCACCATCCGTGGCCGCTCTTGAAGCGATATACGGCACTGGCGTTGCCGCTGCCGGCGACACGGTTTCTATTGACGCAGGCGGGAATCTGTCGGTAACCAAGGCCGGCGAGACTACCCCGGTCATCACGAGGCTTCCGGCCGGTTCGGAGATCACTTCGCTCACGATGAATAATACCGGTGCGACGAAACTGTCAACAGCTTCCGAATATATATATGACGATTCAGTCACCCCTCCTGTATTTAAAAACACCGCCGGTGACACACTGGATATGGCTACTTTAACGGAGCTTTACGGGATGCCGGCAGAAACACTGGAAAGCGCCCGAGCTTTCACGGTGGACGGAAGCGGTATGATGACCATCACCCAGAAAGAGATTACCAATGCCGCACTCTTGGATTATATCCCGGGAACCGGCCAGTTTGCCAGGATCGCCGGCAATACGATGGGTGAAATCACGCTGGGCTTCGGCACCGGCCCGGAAGACCTATCCAGTTTCCGGAATATCGCGATTAACTTCGGCTCCACCCTGATGAACAACAAAGACGGGAAAAGCACGCTCGGCGCGGAGCGGGGCGGATCAGGAGAAAATGCCGGCCTGGGAACCGGGCGGAAGATCGGTGAAATGACCGAGGTTATCGTCCAGGACGACGGCAAGATCTATGCCAATTACGATAACGGCCAGAGCCGCCTGCTGGGCCAGATTGCCACGGCCAGCTTTGCCAATCCTTCCGGACTGGAAAAGAGGGGCGACAACCTCTATTCGGCCAGCATGAACTCGGGTGAGTTCGACGGCATCGGCAGTGATATCAAGGAAGGCGGCGGCTATATGACCTCCGGTGTGCTGGAAATGAGTAACGTCGATCTTTCTTCCGAATTTACCGAGATGATCACCACCCAGAGAGGCTTCCAGGCCAACAGCCGGATTATCACCGTATCCGATACGCTTTTAGAGGAATTAACTAACCTGAAACGGTAATCAGCTGGCATAATTGTTAATTATATACCAATAACAGAAATAAAGGTTGAATTTAGACTGATTTTAATGAATAATAGTAAGGGTAAAGCAAGAAAAGCTTTACCCTTCAAAAAAACACAGGGAACTAGATATAGTTCCCTATGTTTTGATATTAGCCGGTTCGGTACCATAGCAAGATAAACGCGGCTTAGAACCGTATAAAACAGCTTTCCGGAGAAAGGTAGGCGGTAATTATGATAGAGGTTACCAAAATAAACGGGGTCAAAGTCCTGATCAATCCCGACCTGATGGAAATGGTGGAAGAAACGCCAGATACCGTCATTTCGTTCACTACCGGGAGAAAAATTATTGTAAAAGAAAGTAGACAAGAAGTGAAAAATTTAGTAAAATCGTATAGAAAGGATATTTTTACGTAGGCTTAAGTATATTTTCCACATTCCAATTTACATTCCAATGTGAAAGGGTTAGTAGATGCTTAAGCGATGTTATATACGTAAAAATGGTGATTTCTTGTGGATATAGCTTCAATCATCGGTTTGGTTGCATGTTTTATTTTTATGTTAATAGGCATTGCCACGAGCGGAAGCGGCGGTTTGGGTCAGATAGTCAACTTCCTGGATGTACCTTCCGCGGCGATCACTTTTGGCGGTTCATTTGCATGTATTTTTGCCGCAAATACCATGGCAGATTTTATGGCCGGACTGAAGAGCTTTGCGCTGATTTTCAAGATGCCGACCTTAGATACCAAACTGATTATTCAGAAAATCATAGAACTTTCCAATGTTGCCCGTAAAGAAGGCCTGCTTTCACTGGAAGAGGCCGCCGCAGATCTCGACGACCCCTTTCTAAAAAAAGGGATTCTTTTAATTGTTGACGGAACCGATCCGGATCTGGTACGGGGCATCATGGAAACTGAGCTGATGAGTGTAGACGGAAGACATAAAAGCAAGATCGGGTTTTGGGACAGCATCGCAGCCATGGGTCCGGCATGGGGAATGATCGGAACGCTGATCGGTCTGGTTAACATGCTTTATAATATGGCAGATCCGAACTCCATCGGACCGGCGATGGCGGTGGCGCTGATTACCACATTGTACGGTTCCTTGCTGGCCAACTGGATCTGTGCGCCGGTGTCCAACAAGTTAAAGTCACAGAATGACAGTGAAATGATGGTAAAAGAGATTATGATCGAGGGGCTTTTGTCGATTCAGGCTGGCGAAAATCCCCGGGTAATAGAAGAAAAGCTGAAGTCGTTCTTGGCTCCGGGTGACCGTGTCCAGGCGCAAGAAGACGGAGGTGAGGCAGATGGCTAAACGAAAAGAAGATCCGCCGCCGCCGGGGTCGCCGGCATGGATGGCGACATTCGGGGATATGATGAACCTGTTACTTTGTTTTTTCGTACTGCTGTTTTCGATGTCGGAGGTCGATGCCAAGAAGTTTGAAGCGATAGCGGCTTCCTTAGACAGTACTTTCAGTATATTCTCCAGCGGTTCGACAACAATCGGCGAAGGGATATTAGTCAGCCAGGGTGCCAGTCAGCTCAATGACTTGGCCGAATACTTGAACAGCACCGGCCTGAGCGACCAGGGTGAAGTGATACCGCAGGACTTAAAGAGCGCCGAAGCGGAGATGGAACAGGCCCAGCTGGAGGAATCGGAAAAGATGGCCAGCAAAATCGAAGAAGCACTGCAGGAGCAGAGTCTGGGAGACGAAGTCGAGATTGAGTTTACCGCCCAATATGTCCAGCTGACCTTAAGCGGCGCTCTGTTATTTGATTCCGGTAGCGTGGAACTCAAAGCAGAAGCCCCGGCCTTGCTGGATCAGGTAGGCATCATCGTGGAACGGTATGCGGAAGGAACGATACAAATCGAAGGACATACGGATAATGTACCGATGCATGGTGCAAAATATTCTAATAATGACGAATTAAGCGGCGGCCGTGCCTATTCGGTGTTTGCGTATCTGATCAGCAATACCGCGCTTGACCCGCGGCGGGTGATCCATGCCGGACGGGGCGAGTTCATACCGATTGCGTCCAATGAAACCGCAGAAGGACGGGCGAAGAACCGCAGGGTCGAAATTAAGATTTATAACTCATTAAGTTACTATTAGGAGGATATATTTAGATGAAGAAGAATTTAGTCTCCATCATCATACTGGCACTGCTGATCGTCAACTTAGTCCTTACCTGTTTTATGATGTTCAGTTTTACCGGAGCAGCACAGAAGACATGGACAGTCGTCTCCGATATAGCCTATGCCATGAATATGGCGAAAGGCGGCGCTCCGGCTTCGGAAGGGGCGGAGGAAATGGAAGAAGTGGCCATCCAGGATCTGGTGAGCTATGATATCGCCGACCCGATGACGATACCGTTAAAAGCCGCTCCTCCCGGACCTGACGGCGAGACAATTCCAATAAGCTATATCGTGATCCAGGTCTCTTTGCAGCTTAACAGCGAAGATAAAGACTTTAAGGATTTCGGCGAGGGCGACCTGACCCAGTATGCATCGATCATTCAGGATGAAATCCTCAATGTATTCGGTAAATATACCAAGACCGAAGTACAGTCGGATGAGCTGGATACTATGGATAAGATCAAGAAAGAGATCGTGGAACAGGTGCGCGTCCGGTTCAATTCCGATTTCGTATACAGCATATCGTTTAGGGATATTAAGTACTCTTAACCCGAATAAGGCACCACGGTGCAAGCAGGGAGGTGATTTCGTGGGCGAGGTACTGTCTCAAAGCGAGATAGATAATTTGCTGGCAGCTTTAAGCACTGGCGAATTGGATGTGGAACAGATGCAGGAGGATTCAGCGAAGCAGGCGAAGAATTACGATTTCAAGCGGCCTGCGAAATTTTCCAAAGAGCATCTGCGCACATTGGAAATCATATTTGAGCATTATGGGCGCCTGATCTCGACCAATCTTCCGGTGTATCTGCGGAAAAACATTCAGGTCAACGTAGTCAGCTCTGAGACAGTGGCTTTTTCGGAGTTTACCAATGCCTTGTCAAACCCGGTAATTTTGGGAATTATTAATTTTCAGCCCTTGGTCGGCAATGTTATTATTGAACTTGCTTCGAATATAGGGTATGCTATGATAGACAGAATGCTGGGGGGACAGGGCATACCGCTGGAAAAGTTAAGGGATTTTTCGGAAATAGAGATGACAATCATCGAAAAACTGATGGTCGTCTGTATGCAGCTGATGCGTGATCCATGGAAAAATGTCGTGGAAATCAATCCTATGATGGAAAGGATTGAAACCAATCCGCAGTTTGTCCAGGTGATTTCGCCCAATGACATGATTGCCATCGTCACCATGAACATCAAGATCGGTGATATAGAGGGACTGATGAATATCTGCCTGCCTTATTTTACACTGGAAACCATAATGGATAAGCTGAATACCAAGTTCTGGTTTTCTACGATGAAGGAAGGGGCCGAAGACGATTATGAAGAGCATATCGAAGCCCTGCTGAAACGGGTAACGGTTCCGGTCAAAGCGGTGCTGGGAAAAAGCAGCGTATCGGTGAATGATTTCCTGAATCTACAGCTAGGCGATATTATCCGGCTGGATTCCAAGGTCGACTCGGAATTAAGCGTTTTCGTAGGTAATATCGAGAAATTTACCGCACTGCCGGGATCAAGCAAGGACAGTTATGCCGTAAGGGTCACGTCAGTATTGAGGGAGGAGAAGGTTAAATAATGGACGGAATGCTATCTCAAGACGAAATTAATGCCCTTCTGAGCGGCGTAAGTCTTTCGGATGATGCGCCGGCGGCATCTGACTCATCGGCTATTGACGAAAATGAGCTGACGAATGATGAAAGGGATGCCATAGGTGAAATAGCCAATATCAGTATGGGATCTTCGGCAACCACCCTCTATGCGTTAGTCAACCGGAAGGTCAATATCACGACTCCCCAGGTAACACTTGCTACCTGGAGCAGTGTAATAGCAGAATATGAAAAGCCCTGTGTTTTTATCCAGATCAAATATACGAGCGGATTAGACGGCTCCAACATCATGGTAATGAAAGAAGCCGATGTCAAGGTTATCACCGACCTGATGATGGGAGGGGACGGAAGCAATGTCAGCGACGAACTGGGTGAACTGCACCTAAGCGCGATTTCGGAAGCCATGAACCAGATGATGGGAGCCGCCGCCACTTCGCTTTCTACCATGCTTGACAAAGTCATTGACATCAGCCCGCCTGATGCCAGCCTGGTAGATATGTTGGAATTTGTGAACGGGGGCGATATTGCTGAGTTCCTGGGCGGCACTTTTGTTAAAATCGCTTTCAAGATGCAGATCGGTGACTTGGTAGACAGCGTCATTATGCAGCTATACCCGATCGATTTTGCCAGGACCTTATTTGAAACCTTTATGAGCAGCCAACTCGGCACTCCGGAAACCGCTCCGCCACCGCCCGCTCCAAGCCCAAGCCCTCCTGCTGATACAGGAATGCCGCAGATGGCGATGCCCCAGATGGGCATGCCGGCAGGAACCCCCATCGATATGGGCAACAATATGTCCCAGATGGGCATGCCGGGAGCAGGAATGCCGCAAATGGGCATGCCAATGGGCAATATGCCCCAAATGGGCAATATGCCCCAAATGGGCAATATGCCCCAGATGGGGATGCCCCAGATTGGGATGCCCCAGATGGGAAACATGCCCCAGATGGGCAATATGCCTCAGATGGGGATGCCGGGAGCAGGAATGCCGATGAGTTCAGGTATGCCACAGATGCAGCCCATGAACATACAGCCGGCGCAGTTTCAAAGCTTTACCACCGATTACAGCGCTCTGACCGGACAGGAAAATATTAACTTGATCATGGATGTCCCCCTGGAAGTAACGGTGGAGCTGGGAAGGTGTGTGAAGTCCATATCAGATATTCTTGATTTTGCACCGGGCACGATCATCGAACTGGATAAGATCGCCGGTGAGCCTATAGATGTATTGGTAAATGGTAAGTTTGTAGCAAAAGGCGAAGTAGTAGTTATCGAAGAAAGCTTTGGTGTTCGTGTAACGGAAATAATAAAATAAAGTTAGGAGAAGAAACATGGCGAAAAATATTTTAATTGTGGACGATGCAGCATTTATGAGAATGATGATCAAGGATATTCTCACGAAAAATGGATATAATGTTGCAGGAGAAGCAGAAAACGGACTGAAGGCAATTGAAAAGTACAACGAATTGCACCCGGATTTGGTTCTTATGGACATAACCATGCCGGAAATGGATGGGATTGCTGCCCTGAAGCAAATAAAAGCCGCCAATGCCGCCGCGCTGGTTATTATGTGTTCCGCTATGGGGCAACAGGCAATGGTTATCGAGTCGATTCAAGCCGGAGCCAAAGATTTTATCGTAAAACCCTTTCAGGCCGAACGCGTGCTGGAAGCAGTCAAGAAAGTGGTAGGATAAACAAGCTCATGATGCTGACAGGGTATAGCGGTGTAAACGGAATCGTGCAGTTTCTGACGGTCGTCATTCTTTTTGTTATTGTAGTGGCGATTACCCTTTTTGCGACAAGATGGATGAGTAATTATCAAAAAGGCAAGTCGATCGGCGCCAATATAGAAATCATCGAAACGTACCGGATCTCCGTCAACAAATATGTCCAGATTATCCGGGTCGGCGATAAATATCTTGCCATTGCGGTAGGTAAGGATGAGGTTACCTTCCTAAGTGAAGTAGCACAAGATGAAATCCGCCTTCCCGATAGGAATAACGTACCCATGCCGGATTTTGCCAGCATCCTGGAAAAAATAAGAAATAAGAAAAGCAATAAGCAGTAACGTAATAAGAGTAAAATATTATGGGTAAAAAGTAATAAATCCAAGTAGATAATAAGTAGATAATAAGTAGATAATAAGTAAATAGTAAGTAATAAATGGTAGATAGGTAATAATATATACCAAACCCAATATGCACAAAAATTGATAGTAATTATGAAACAATCACAAATAGTGTACGAGAAACAAGAAAAACAATAAAGTAGGCGAAAAGATTGAAAAACTGTCAGAGATTTTTTGCCGTCGCAAATAAGATTATGTGCCTGCTGTTTCTGGTAGGCATATTCTGTATCGCACCTTCACAGGAACTGCATGCGACGGGATTGGATGATGTTGATCCCGGAACTACTGAAGACCGTACTGTCATCAATCCGCCAGGGACGGCAGAATCAGAAGAAGATTTACAGGAATTAAATATCGCCAATACGGTGACAGTGACTTATGACGACGGGAACGGTCAGTTAAACGGTGCGCTACGGATCCTGATTACCCTTACCTTAATATCACTGGCCCCGATCCTGCTGATTTTGCTGACCTCATTTACGAGGATTATCATTGTCCTTCATTTTACGCGGGCAGCACTCAATACGCAGACAGCCCCGCCCAATCAGGTATTGCTTGGGCTGGCTTTATTTTTAACCTTTTTCATCATGCAGCCTGCCATTACCGAGATCAATGAACAGGCGGTCATTCCCTTTGAAGCAGGTGAAATTGATCAGGACGAGTTCTTTGCCAGAGGAATGGAGCCGCTACGGAACTTTATGTATGGACATGCCGAGATCAAAGATGTCACCCTGTTTATGGAAATCAGCGGTACAGAGTGGTCAGGTGCGCTGGAAGACATCCCCAATTCGGTATTAATCCCCAGCTTTGTCGTTGGTGAGCTACGTTCCGCGTTCATCATAGGATTTGTAATCTATATTCCTTTTATCGTGATCGATATGGTTGTGGCTTCAACGCTGATGAGCATGGGCATGATGATGCTTCCGCCGACAACAATTTCCATGCCGTTCAAGATACTGCTGTTTGTTCTGGCAGACGGCTGGAACCTGATTATTGGGGAATTAGTATCAACCTATACGTGAAACCATAAAAACCAAATTATTAAAACCGTTGCAATAAGCTAATGATTACGGAAGATAAGAATCAAGGTTATTTGTAATAAAAGAGTATCATAAACCGTATCATAATATATCATAAACCGTGTCATAAAACCGTATCATAACACAGGCACTTAGTGAAGGGAGAAGAAACCATGTCGGTCGGAGATGCAACAGAGATAGCCGGTAGAGCAATTTATCTGATTATTACGACATCAGCCCCCGTTTTAATTGTATCCTTGATAGTCGGACTTGCTGTCAGTATTTTTCAGACAGTGACATCAATACAAGAGCAGACCTTGACGTTTGTTCCCAAGATCTTGGCGGAGTTCCTGGCACTTATCGTGGCGGGGTCTTGGATGCTGGATAATATGAGCGGATTTATGACGGAATTATGGAGTGATTTTAATGCATATATTAGATGAACATGGATTTGACCTATGGGCTGGCGGATACGATCAGTCCGTATCGACAGCTGATGATAAAGATTTATACCCCTTTGCAGGATATCAAAAACTGATGACTGCCGTATATTCCAGCGTAATGGAAAAGGGCTCTGCCACTGTTTTCGATATCGGAATAGGAACAGGCACGCTATCAACCAAATTATATGAGTCAGGAAATACCATAACTGGCTTGGACTTTTCGGCAGAAATGCTCAACATAGCAAGAGACAGAATGCCCAATGCCAGATTAATCCAATATGATTTTTCCAAGGGCCTCCCAGACGAGCTGATCAACACAAGGTTTGATTTTATAATCAGCACTTACGCAATACATCACTTAGAAGACACTATGAAAGTGGCCTTAATCCGCGAGCTGCTTGTTCTCATCGAAAAAACCGGCGTCATCTACATCGGCGACGTTGCTTTTCAAACCAGAGCAGACTTGGAAAAATGTCAGGCTTCCTGCGGCAGTGCGTGGGATCAAGACGAATATTACTTTGTATTCCAGGAAATATATGACCAGTTAAAAGACGAGTGCCACCTGACATATCATCAAGTTTCACACTGTGCAGGCTTGCTTGAGATTCGTAATTTTTAAACAGCAAAGAACCCAACACAAATCGTAGAGAACACGATTTGGCATCTTTCATACAAGAACGGAGTTGATAAAAGCAGAATGCTAGACATATCCTTTACATTCGCTGATCTAGAATATTTTTTATTCATCTTCGTGAGGGTCACCAGCTTCATCTACATTGCCCCTTTTTTTGGTATGACCAATACGCCGAACCGGGTAAAAATCGGTCTGGGCTTATTTATTGCCTATCTGCTCAACGGAGCCTTTCCAAACGGTGAAGTCCTATACACGACCCTGACCGGTTTCATAGCCATCGTGCTAAAAGAAGCAGTCTGCGGTTTCTTGATCGGTTTCGGTGCCAATCTATGTACCAGCATCGTAGCCTTTTCCGGTCACATCGCTGATATGGAAACAGGCTTAAGCATGGCTTCGCTTTTTGACCCGACCACCAGAGAACAGACAAGTATCACCGGTATTTATTATAACTATGTCATCATGCTGATGCTCATGGTAAGCGGCATGTATCAGTTCCTTTTACAAGCACTTGCCGACACTTTTACATTAATTCCCATAAATGGCGCGGTTTTCAGGATGGACGGAATGGTATCAACTATGTTATTGTTTTTAAGGGATTACATCGTTATCGGTTTCCGCATTTCATTACCAATTTTTGTCACAACAATATTGGTCAACGCCATTCTAGGAATACTGGCAAAAGTTTCTCCTCAGCTAAATATGTTTGCCGTCGGAATCCAGATCAAGATCCTGGTCGGAGTCGGTGTTCTATTTCTTACCACCGGACTGATGCCCATTGCCGCCGACTTTATTATGCAGCAAATGAGAAAAATGGTTGTTTCCTTTGTGGAGGTCATGGTATGATGCTGAAATATAATCTACAGTTCTTTGCCAAAGACGGACCAGGCGGTGAAAAGACAGAACCCGCAACCGCAAAAAAACTAGAAGATGCCAGAAATGAAGGCCAGGTAGCCAAAAGTAAAGAAATCGCCAATGCTTTCGGCCTACTGATGCTTTTTTTGGTAATCCGATTCTATATCGGTACCGTAGGAAACAGTCTACGCAATCTGTTCAGCAATATCTACAGCCGCATGCCGGAAGTAATTAAACTTTACAATGACGAAATCCCTATCCTCACCATCCGTGACATGATTTTTGACACTATGCTTCAGCTTATCATTATAGTCGCCCCCGTCATGCTGATTGCCTTCATCGTAGCCTTCACCTGTGATATCGTTCAAGTAAAATGGAAAATCTCAGGAAAACCATTACAGCCCAAATTCAGCAAACTAAACCCAATCAAGGGATTCGGTAAAATATTTTCCAAGAACTCCCTCGTAGAGCTGCTCAAGTCCATAGCCATAATCGGCCTGATCGGCTATGTATCTTATTCCTACCTGATGGATCAGGAGAACCAGCTCTATATACTCTACGACCTCAGTATCGAACAAGCCATAGGACTGGTTGGTCAGCTGGTAACCGACCTGGGTATCCGCATATCCATTATCTACATGATCATCGCCTTTGCCGACTATGCTTACCAAAAGTGGAAATTCAGCGACGACATGAAGATGACCAAACAGGAAGTCAAAGATGAATACAAAAACCAAGAAGGAGATCCTCAGGTAAAAGCCCAGCAAAAGCGCCGCATGATGCAGGCATCCCAGCGCCGTATGATGCAGCAGCTGCCGGAAGCCGATGTCGTAATCACCAACCCCACGCATTATGCCGTGGCCATCAAATATGATGCGGATCAATATGAAGCCCCGGTAGTGTTGGCTAAAGGCGAAGACTATCTGGCCCTGAAGATCAAGGAAATCGCCAAGGAACATCATATTGAGATCGTAGAGAATAAACCTTTAGCAAGAATGCTGTATGCCAACGTCGAAATCGGCGGCTTCGTTCCTCCTGAGCTCTATCAAGCTGTCGCCGAGGTACTGGCTCTGGTGTATCATGCTCAGGGAAGGGCATAGACGGTCGCTCATATTGGCTACGCGGTCGCTCATGTTGGCTATGCGGTCGCTCGTGTTGGCTACGCGGTCATCGCCATATTGCCCAAGCATCATCTGCTCCGGTTCCGGCTCCCGAAAATAAGTGAATCTAAGTTTCTCACCCAATGATCGGCAGCTCCCGTGTCGGCATCCAGCGCCATCCTTGGCGCGTGATGCCTTGGTCGGCCATCCGTGGCCGCCCAACACTAGTTTTTCGTTTGGTGAGAAACTAAGATCCACTAATTTTCTCCCGCAAGTCACCTGAGCAGATGATGCTTGGGCAATATGACGATTCGATATTCAAAACTGGATGGTATGAAGGTGGCAATAACAGATTTAGTTGTTAAGTCAACAATAAGTATAAAGAAGCCAAACATCAAAAGGTTATTTCACATGTAGATTCGGCAATATGTGCGGACGGGCCGCTGACTTTGGTGATTTTGGGAGCGATCTTAGTGTTCCTTAGTATCCCCAGCGAAAGTCCAGGAATGTGCGGACACGGATGTCCGCACAAGTCAGCATGCGCCAAGGATGGTGCTTGCTGACGGTTTCGGGAGCGCCGAAAACAATGGGGGGATACTTAGGAACACTTAGATTGCGGACACATGAACCAAAGTCAGCGGCCCGTCCGTACATATTGCCGCCGACAAACTAAACCAGAACACACACCTCGAACTAGCGCCAAACTAAACCAGAACACACACCTCGAACTAGCGCCAAAGTAAACCAGAACATACCATTTTTTTGGCAAATAAAAAGCAAAAATGACAAAAAATACTACATGCAGTGCTGAATAAAATATGTTATACTATATCCAGTAACAAACCGTAATACAGCACTTAGCACAAAAGTGCATTCACGTTGTAGAATTCTCCGACAAAGTGTGATAAAATAATACTATTGCAGAATAGCAGAATACAGCTCATACAATACCGAAAGGAGGAAAAAGTCAGTGAAGAGAGCAGATTTAGGCGTTGCGTTATATCTTGTTTCCGCTTTTCTTATGTTTATCATAAATATTCCCAACGGGCTGCTGGATGTCCTCCTGGCCTTAAATATATCGATAGCCTTTGCCATCATGTTCGGCTGTATGTTCTCCAAAGAAGTATTGGATATGAGCTATTATCCTACTATCCTGCTGTTTACGACTATTTTCCGGATTGCGCTCAATGTTTCGTCTACCAAGAATATTCTAGGTCTGGGAGATGCCGGTCAAGTTGTGGAAGTATTTGGAAGATTCGTCGGTGGCGATGATATCATTATCGGAACGATTGTTTTTATTATATTGATTATTATCCAGTTCCTCGTTATTAATAAAGGTTCCGAGCGTGTGGCTGAGGTTACGGCAAGGTTTACCTTGGATGCGATGCCCGGTAAGCAGATGGCGATTGACGCCGATCTGAACACCGGCGCGATCACCGATGCGGAAGCCAAGAGACGCCGTGACAAGATCCAGGAAGAAGCCAGTTTCTTCGGTTCCATGGACGGTGCGGTCAAATACGTCAAGGGAGATGCCGTAATGGGACTTCTCGTTACGGTGATCAATGTCGTCGGCGGGATTGCCATGGGCATGCTCCGAGGCGGCATGGACATTACGACGGCGTTGGATCACTACGTCATCCTGACCATCGGTGACGGTCTCGTCAGCCAGATTCCTTCGCTGCTGATTTCTTTGTCTACCGGTATTCTGGTAACGAAAGGTTCTAAGGATGCCGATTTCGGTACCGCCTTGATCGGCCAGTTGTTCGGAGTACCGAAGGTGCTTTATATGGTGGGTGCAGTCATCATGGCCATGGGTATCCTGACCCCGCTGCCGGATGTGATCTTCTTGGCTATGGGCCTGGTCTTTATCGTCTGCGGACGGGTGATTGCCGGTACGATTGAAACAGCTAAGATCGAAGCAGAAGTGGATGTTGAGGAAGCTTCGGCGGAAGAGATCAGGCAGCCGGAAAATGTTACCAGCCTGTTGCAGGTTGATCCGGTCGAGCTGGAGTTCGGTTATGGTATTATTCCGCTGGCTGATGTTAATCAAGGCGGCGACTTGCTTGACCGTGTGGTTATGATCAGAAGGCAGATCGCCCTGGAACTGGGTACGGTTGTTCCGATTATCCGGCTCCGTGATAACATACAGTTAAATCCCAATCAATATATTATTAAGATAAAGGGCATTCAGGTCAGCGAAGGCGAGATCCTGTTTGACCATTATATGGCGATGAATCCAGGTTATGTGGAAGAAGAGATTACCGGGATTCCGACTTTTGAGCCTTCCTTCCATCTGCCGGCCATTTGGATTACGGAAGGCCAGAGAGAACGGGCGGAGAGCATGGGCTATACGGTGGTTGACCCGCCGTCCATCATTGCTACCCATCTGACCGAGCTGATCCGTCAATATATTGCTGAACTGCTGACCAGACAAGATGTCCAGAATCTGGTGAATAACCTGAAAGAATCTCATCCTTCCCTGGTTGAAGAACTGGTGCCCAAGCTGCTGGGACTGGGTGAAGTACAGAAAGTGCTGCAGAACCTGCTTAAGGAAGGAATATCGATCAGGGACCTGCTTACAATATTTGAGACCCTGGCGGATTATGCTGCGACGACAAGGGATTCGGATATTCTGACGGAATATGTACGGCAAAGTTTAAAAAGGGCGATTTCCAATAAGTTCTTTCCTTCGAATGAGACAACCAGCGTCGTGACCCTGGATCCCAAGATGGAGCAGGAGATCATGTCCAATGTGAAGCAGACCGAGCAGGGGGCTTACCTGACCCTCGACCCGGAGACGACGAAAACACTGATGAGTTCTGTCGGCAATGAAGTGAAGAAACTGGAGAACCTGGGCAAGAATCCGATCGTGATAACCTCTCCGATCGTCAGGATGTATTTCAAACGTCTGACCGAAGATTATTTTAAGGATCTCATCGTAGTGTCTTATAATGAAATCGACAGTAATGTAGAATTGCAGTCTGTCGGGATGGTGACAGCATGATTATTAAGAAATTTCAAGGCAAAACGGAAGCGGAAGCGGTTGACACTGCCAAAAAAGAACTGGGTAACAATGTCGTTGTGATGAATGTCCGCAATGTCAAGAAAAAAGGCGTGTTCAGCTTCTTAAGCGCACAGACCGTAGAGGTCACCGTTGCTTTGGAAGATGAGAATGAGCGTTACGGCAACGGCAGTATCCGCAAAGAAGAGCGGACGAATCTTCAGTCAGCAGCGAAACCGGCACCGGCCGCGAAAAAACTGGATATCCTTGTAGATGACAAGGCAGCCAATGACCCTGCGCTGAGCCATCAGCAGAAGAATCAGAAGCAGGTGAATCATCAGCAGAACCAGATGCTGAATAGCCAGAATAACAAGATGATGAATATCCAGCAGAATCACCTGATGCCGGATCAGGTCGTAACGGCGAATGTGGCCCTGGAGGAAAAGCTTGACAGCCTGCATTCCCTTTTAGAGCAGCAGCTTCAGAAACCGGAAGAGGAAAAAGAAGATCCGGAAGAAAAAGAAGGCCACAACGAGATGTATGTTTTTATGCGCCTGCTATATAATACGATGATCGATAATGAAGTAAATGAAAAATACGCCAACCAGATCATTGATGAACTTGAAAAGAACAATAAGCCGAATATGCCCTTTGATTATGCGTTATCCAATATCTATCAGAAAATGATCTTAAAATTCGGTAAGCCGGCGGTTATCCAGCCGGCTGAAAATGGTACTAAGGTAGTTTTTTTCATTGGCCCCACCGGTGTCGGGAAAACCACGACAATAGCCAAGATTGCCTCCAGATTCAGCGTGGAGGAGCGTAAGAAGGTCGCCCTCCTGACGGCGGATACCTACCGGATCGCCGCGGCGGAGCAGCTGCGGACCTATGCCAATATCCTGGAAGTGCCCTTCCGGGTCATTTATACCAAAGAGGAAATAGAGCAGGCCATGACCGACTTTAAGGACTATGATTTTGTGCTTGTCGATACGGCCGGGCATTCCCATCAAAATGAAACTCAGCGGGAAAACATGAACAACTTTATCCATTCGGTGGACGGACTGGTGGAAAAAGAGGTTTTTTTGGTCTTGAGTGCGACCACGAAATATCGGGATCTGGTAAGCATAGCCGATACATACTCGGAAATGACCGAGTATAAACTGATTTTTACCAAATTGGATGAGACGACTACTTTGGGGAATTTGCTGAATCTGAAGTTATATACCGGGGCATCGCTGTCTTATATGACATGCGGCCAGAATGTACCTGATGATATTGAGGAATTTAATCCACAAAAGACAGTGAAGCAATTGCTGGGGGGGAGAAAGTAGCGTCCGGAGCGGCTAAGTCAAAAATAGCTAAGACAAGAAAAGCTAAGACAAGAATAGCTAAGATAAGAATAGCTAAGATAAGAATAGCTAAGACAAGAATAGCTAAGAATAGCCAAGACGTGAAGATGTTTTCACCCGGCTGACGATATAAATGTGTGAGTCAGCGCACAGATTGGAGCTAAATGGATCAGGCAGAACAGTTAAGGAATATTATTAAAGCGCATGGTGCGCCGTATCGGCCGCTGGCCAGGGTAATCACCGTAACCAGCGGGAAAGGCGGGGTAGGTAAGTCCAATACAGCAATCAACCTGGCAATCCAGTTCCGCAAGATGGGCCAACGGGTCATTATCCTGGATGCTGATTTCGGGTTGGCTAATATAGAAATCATGTTTGGTGCCGTTCCCAAGCATAATTTATCTGATTTGATATATCAGGGGAAAAATATAAAGGATATCATTACCTGGGGGCCCATGGAAGTGGGATTTATATCCGGCGGTTCCGGTATTGCCGGGCTATCGAATCTGAGCCGTGAATATTTGATTTATATCATCAAGAACCTGGCGGAGCTGGATGCGATTGCGGATGTCGTCATCGTGGATACAGGGGCTGGGATTTCAGAAGCGGTACTGGAGTTTTTAGTGGCAAGCGGCGAGATCTTGCTGGTCACGACGCCTGAGCCGACGTCCATCACGGATTCCTATTCCCTTTTGAAGGCTCTTAACCGGCATCCCCGGTTTTTTTCCGAAGCTTCTCAGATTAAGGTGATTGCCAACCGCGTGGAGAGCCAGAATGAAGGCCAGACCTTATTCAATAAACTGAATGCGGTGGTTTCGCGATACCTGAAACTGCCGATTATTTATCTGGGCGCGGTACCTCAGGATAACCAGCTGAGCAAGGCCGTCATGCAGCAGATGCCGGTTTCCCTCCAGTCACCTGCTGCCAAATCAACCCAGGCATTTGAGATGATTGCCGCAAGACTGATGAATAAAGAAGAAAATAATAATTTAAAGAAAAGGGGTATGGCCGCATTTTTTTCCCATATTGTCACGGGGAAGAAACCACAAGGTTGATGCGTCCGGTTTTATATGATAATCAGCGCATCTGGCATTTTGTTCTTTCGTCATATCAAAAGGGCATGCCGGATGTGTTTACTTATGGGAGGTGTTAAACTATGTTATCCAAGTACGTTCAGCCGGGAAGCAGGCTGGAGATTCAGGTCGTGGAAAAGCTGAAGTCAGCGAATGCCGCAGAAAAGAAAAAGGTCTATCAGAGCCAGGTGTATGAAATCGTTTCAGAAGACCGGATGGAAATCACTATGCCACTGGAAAAAACCAAGCTGATCCTGCTTCCGGTCGATGTGGAATATGACTTTTATTTTTATACCAGTCAGGGATTATATCAATGTTTCGGCAAGATCATTGACCGCTATAAGGATAGCTCTTTGTATCTGCTGCTGATAGAACTGACCAGCAACCTGCGTAAATTCCAGCGGCGGGAGTATTATCGCTTCAGCTGTGCCCTGGAAATGAATTCCCGCCCGTTGGAAAAAGAAGAAATCGATTCCTTAGACAACCGTGTTCTTGAACTGATCCCGGGCATGCCACTGCAACGCAGCGTGGTAGTGGATATCAGCGGCGGGGGTTTACGGTTTGTTTCCAATTATTCTTACGAACCGGATGTTTTGATCAACTGCCGGTATCATCTGGTCATTGATGGTAAGAATAAAGAATATAATCTGGTCGGCAAGGTCTTAAGTGTCAGAGAGCTGGAAAACCGCCCCGGTGTATTCGAGCACCGTGTCCAGTATATGGACATTGATACGGAAGAAAGGGAAGAAATCATCAAGTTTATTTTTGAAGAGGAAAGAAAAAACCGTAAAAGGGAAAGAGGATATTAGTCAATATATATAAAAAAGAATTTGTAGGAAACAAAAAAATTTATGTGTTTTATACAAATTTTTACTCACAGTTATTATGCACTTATGTGAAGACGCGCCTGTGTTATACTCAATTTCAGGAATGCAGATCACGAACATGAAAGAAGGTAACATGAAAGAAGATGTTAATAAGCTGGTTGCGATAGCAAGCTCAACCGGCGGCCCAAGGGCACTTCAGACATTAATTTCTTCACTTCCTAAAGATTTGGGTGTTCCGGTACTCATCGTTCAGCATATGCCGGCCGGGTTTACGGCAGCACTGGCTGACCGGCTTGACTCCATCAGCGAGCTTAAGGTGGTGGAAGCTAAAGACGGAGAAGAAGTAGTAGCAAACCATGTCTATCTGTCAAGAGGCGGCGTCCACATGAATATACGGAGACAGGGCGCAAGACATGTCATTAAGTACAGTGACGAAGAACACCGGGAGGGTGTCAAGCCCTGTGCCAATTATATGTACGAGTCACTGGCAGGATGTATGTATAATGAAGTGGTCTGTGTGGTCCTGACCGGGATGGGAGCTGACGGAACGCAAGGGATCGGCAATCTGATCCGCAGCAAAAAGGTCTATGTCATTGCCCAGAACGCGGAATCATGTGCTGTCTATGGAATGCCACGGAGTGCCGTGAATGCAGGGATTGTTGACAAGGAACTGACCCTTACCCTGATTGCAAATGAAATAACAATGAAAGTGAGGCAAAAATGAAATGGATGTAAGTCAATATTTAGAGATTTTTCTTGATGAAACGAAGGAACATTTACAGAGCCTGAAATACTCAGATCCTGAATCTCGAGCAGGAGCCTGAGGATATGGATACCATCAACGAGATTTTCCGCGCCGCGCACTCTTTAAAAGGCATGGCCGGGACTATGGGCTATAAGAGAATGCAGGCTCTGACACATGAGATGGAGAGCGCATTTACCGAAGTCCGCAGCGGTACTCTCAAAGTCAAGAGCAATTTGATTGATGTCCTGTTTCAAAGCCTGGATGCCTTGGAAGAATATCTGGAAAATATCCAAAAGAATGCGGATGAAGGAACCAATGATAACGAACATTTAGTCAAGCAGCTGCAGGATATCCTGGCCAACAAGCCGGATGAAGCAGAGGCGCCTACAGCAGGCCCGCGAGCGCCAGAGCCAGAGCAGGAAGCCGCTCCGGAGGCCGAGAAGCAGGAGAAGTGGATGGATATTAATTTAGGTGAATCAGAAAGCAGAGTATTGGCAGTCGCCAAGAAACAAGGCCGGAATGTATACGGGCTCACTGTTAAGGTGCAGGAGACCTGCCTGTTGAAAGCAGCCAGGGCATTTTTGGTCTTTAAGGCCGTGGAAGACCTTGGTGAAATCGTTGTTTCACAGCCTCCTACTCAGGATATCGAAGATGAGAAATTCGACCAGACCTTCAATCTAGTCGTCATCTCGGAATATCCGCTGGATAAAGTCATTGCGGCCGCCGAGAACGTATCGGAAATTGAGCAGGTAAGCGGCGGGATTATGGATATTGACACCTCAGTCGTTGAAGATGCGGAAGAAGATGACATGGATCAGCAGGTTTCCGAGACCGTGCTGGCCCTGGACAATAGCACCCAGAAAAGCAGTCAGGGTTCTTCTTCACAGAATGAAAGGAAGTCTTCCAAGCCGGTGGTTAACCGCACCGTCCGGGTTGACATCGAGAAATTAGACGTCCTGATGAATCTTGTCAGCGAGCTGATCATCGCCAAGAATTCACTGGTGTCGGCTTCCAGCAGTGAAGAGACCAATGCGCGCAACGGCGTCAATGAACAGATCGAATACCTGGAGAGCGTGACGACCAACCTACACGAATCCGTCATGAAGGTGCGGATGGTTCCCATCGAAAGCGTCGTGAACAAATTCCCGAGGATGATCCGCGACCTGTCCAAGAAACTGAATAAGAAAATTGAACTATACATGTCCGGTGAAGAAACCGAGCTTGACCGTACTGTGGTGGATGAAATCGGCGATCCTTTGATGCATCTGCTGCGCAATGCCGCCGACCATGGGCTGGAAGAAACGGCCGACCGGATCCGTTCCGGCAAGTCGGAAATCGGCTCGATTTTCCTGGATGCCTTCCAGGACGGCAATAATGTCGTGATCGAAGTACGTGACGACGGAGCCGGCGTCGATGCCGAAGCCGTGAAGAAACGGGCGATTGAAAGAGGTATCATCACCGCCGACCAGGGCGATAACATGACCGAGAAAGACATCATCGATCTGCTGTTCCATGCCGGATTTTCTACTGCCGCCAAGGTTTCTGACGTATCGGGACGCGGCGTCGGCCTGGACGTTGTCAAGTCCAAGATCGAAGCGCTGAGCGGCGAAGTGGAAGTCAAGAGCCGGAGAGGGGAAGGTAGTACCTGGACGATCCGTCTGCCGCTGACTCTGGCGATCATCCAGGCCCTGATGGTTACCGTGGGAGGCGAGAAATACGCCATTTCCCTGGGCAGTATCCAGACCATCGAAGACATTACTCCCGAGGACATCAAGTTTGTCCAAGCCAAAGAAGTAATCAATCTTCGTGGTACTGTAATCCCGATTATCCGTATGAGTGAAGTACTTGATATTGAAAGCAAAAAAGCGCATAATGAAGACATGGTAGTAGTCATCGTTAAAAAAGGTGACAAAATGGCCGGCCTCATTGTCGATGAGTTGATGGGACAGCAGGAAATCGTTATCAAGTCCTTAGGCAAATATATCAGCAAATGCAAATTTATCAGCGGCGCAACCATTTTGGGTGACGGCGAAGTAGCGCTGATACTGGATGCAAACGCACTCATTTAAGAGAAGGAGGACGAGAAAATGGAAGAATTAAACCTGATCCACGAAACTACGCAGTTTATTGTGATACAGTTAGGAGAAGAGCAGTACGGCGTTGACATCAAATATATTGACAATATTGTCAGGATGCAGCATATTACCAGAGTGCCCAAGGTTCCTGAGTACCTGAAAGGCGTCATTAACCTGCGTGGCGAGGTAATACCGGTCATGAGCATCCGGCTGAAGATGGACCTGCCGGAAGACGAAATCACTAAAGACACCAGGATCATTATCCTGAAACTGGAAGTACACGGCATGATCGGCATCGTCGTAGACCAGGTCAAGGAAGTGGTGACCTTGCAGAACGAACAGATCGAAAAGGTATCCTACGACGGCAAGGATGAAAGAATCAACTATATCGTCGGCATTGGCAAGTATGACGGAGGTCTTATATCCTTATTGGACTTGAATTCAGTCATCGTGGAAAGAGAAGTATAAAAACGAGAGAGGAAACTGTCAGGTTCGTAAAGCCTGAATGTGGCAGTTTCTGAATCTCGTTTATGAGAAGAAGCTGCATGGTTTGACAAGAACCGAACCTGACAGTTGCTGAATCTCGTTGCGGAACGGCTTTAGCCGTTCTTCGCATGGAATGATATATAAGGAGAAGCGCAGTTATGAACGACCTGAGTTTAGAAACAATGTCAAATGAATATTATGACGTACTGAAAGAAATAGGCAATATCGGAGCCGGCAATGCCACAACAGCATTGGCTCAGATGATAGGAAGCAAAGTCGATATGGCAGTCCCGCAAGTCAAGTTATTGGAGTTTCAGGAAGTGGGCAGCATGATGGGGGGCGAAGAACAGATCATGGCGGGAATCTGTCTGGCCGTCGAAGGCGATATCACCGGCAGCATCATGTTCCTGCTGCAGCAGGAAGCGGCCAAACATCTGATTACGAAGCTGATGCCGGGGATGGGTGATGAGAATTCCATGGATTTTACGGAAATGGAACTGTCCGCCCTGAAGGAGGTCGGCAATATCATTGCCGGATCTTACCTGAATTCCCTGTCCAGCCTGACCAACCTGACGATCTATCCGTCGGTACCGGATCTGGCAGTGGACATGGCCGGTGCCATCTTAAGCATCCCGGCTATCCAGTTCGGAACGATTGGCGATCATATACTGCTGATCCAGACACAGTTTATTGATGAAAAGAGTTTAGAAGGATATTTTATTTTGCTTCCTGATCTGGACTCTTATAGCAAAATTTTAGCATCCCTGGGGATTAGCTTTTAATTAAATACAAATAAGAGGGAGCTGAATAAATGAGTGAAATGATAAAGGTCGGAATGGCTGATTTGAAGATTTGTGTCGCGCCTGACACGATTACCACCCAGGGACTGGGGTCCTGCGTCGGTGTTGCAATTCGAGATCCGCAGACAGGAATCGGGGGCTTGGCTCATGTCATGCTGCCGGACAGCCAGGCCATTAAGAACAATTCCAACATCCCCAAGTTTGCCGATACGGGAATCGTTGAATTAGTCAGGCAGATAGTGGCCCGGGGGGGATCCAGGAACCGTCTTGTCGCTAAGATAGCCGGCGGAGCACAGATGTTTTCATTCCAGAGCAAATCGGACATGGTCCGGATCGGGGAAAGAAATGCCGAAGCCTGCAAGAAAAAGCTTCAGGAAATGAGGATTCCTATTTTGGCAGAAGATACAGGATTAAATTATGGGCGTACCGTTATTTTCCATCCGGCGACCGGCGACTTCGTTATCAGAGCGGTCGGAAAACCGGAAAGGAAGATATGAAAAAGCGCAAATTATTGGCACCGTTCCTGATGCTTACAGCAGGGGCGGCTGTCAGTATTGTTATGTTTATTTATAAGTATGAACTAAGAGAGATGTTGGGAATACTTATATTAGTATTAGTAGTATTTTTTATCTTCGGATTCCTGATTGCCAAGATGCTGGACAGATTCGACCGCCAGAACGAGAAAATCGCCAGTGAAAACGAAGGGGAAGTCATCGAAAAAGACGCCGAAGACGGCGAGGAAGACGATTAGTATACTTCAGTAGTTTACTTTAGTGAGTGTAGCGTAGCTTTGCTGCGCGGAACGCGGGGTATGGGGCGGAGCCCACATTATTTTACTTTAGTGAGTGTAGCGTAGCTTTGCTGCGCGGAACGCGGGGTATGGGGCGGAGCCCCATTTAGAATATGAGGTGTACGGGTGGACGAAGCAAGCAGAAAAAAATTGTGGGAAGAGTATTCCAAAATAAAATCTCCCGAAATACGTGAAAAAATCATACTGGAATATGCTCCGCTGGTGAAACTGGTAGCCGGAAGACTTAGCATGTACCTAGGCTATAACGTCGAGTATGATGATCTGGTAGGTTACGGCATCTTTGGGTTAATTGATGCTATTGATAAGTTTGACAGCTTGAAAGCGGTTAAATTTGAAACCTATGCCAGCCTCCGTATCCGGGGCGCGATTCTGGATCAGATCCGCAAGATGGACTGGATTCCCAGGACGATCCGGCAGAAGCAGAAGCGGATCGACACGGCGATTAAGGAGATCGAAACGATGCAGGGCCGCAATGCCACGGATGAAGAAATAGCCCAGAGCCTCGGGATTACCGATGATGAATATCTTGACTGGCAGTCGCAGATGAAGGTTACCGGGGTGGTTTCCCTTAATGAGTTCATGGAACAGGGCAGCGAAGTCCCTTCAGATCAGAACACCCAGTCGCGGTTCGACGGGCCGGAAGAGGTGCTGGAAAAAGACGAACTGAAAAAGATGCTGATGCAGGCTCTGGAATTACTGACGGAAAAAGAGAAAAAGGTTATTTTACTATATTATTATGAAGAGCTGACGTTAAAGGAAATCAGCCGTGTCCTGGAAGTTTCAGAGTCTCGGATATCGCAGCTTCATACTAAAGCATTACAGAAAATGAAAGCCAAAATGGGAAATTATATGGGAATTTTGGAGTAGGAGATTTACTATGCCAAACGGTTATTTTCAGTTGTTTCAGAATGAATCCGGTACTTATTTACGGCTTGTCAAAGCGACAGAGGAGGGGGAAAACAGTAAAATAAACGAAATCATGGAGTACTTGAATACGCAGGGAATCTATTATGATCTGGCCACCTTGAATCAAGGCATCGGCATGGCGGCACAAAGTGCAGAGAAGGAGATGTACATACCTTTGAATCCGCAGTTTTTCCGTCCGGTCAATGAGACTTATAAGTTATGGGTCAATCCTGACAAGATGTCGGTTTTTGCCCGTTTTTATGCGCCTTCTGTCGGCGGGCAGCGAATGTCGGCCGCCGAGTTTTACCGTGACCTGCAGTATCAGAATATCGTATGCGGGATTAAAAATGCGATTATTGATGAACATTTCGTGAATCCGCAGTTTGGTACAGATATCATGATTGCCGAAGGGATCGCGCCGCGGCATGGCAGCGACGCCAGCATCGAGTATTATTTCAGTACCGATCTGTCCGTCAAGCCGACGCTAAATGAAGACGGCAGCGTGGATTTTTTTAACCTGAACAATATCAACCACTGTAACAAAGACCAGATGTTAGCGAAGCTGATCCCGGAAGACAGCGGTGAAGTCGGACATAACGTATTTAATGAACCGATCAAGCCGCGGGATGTGAGAAAGATCCAGCTGAAGCCGACCAATAATGTTTATCTTTCTGACGATAAACTGGCGATGTTTTCCAGTGTGGACGGCCATGTCATGCTTGTCGAAGGAAAAGTTTTCGTATCTAATGTATACACGGTGGAAAATGTCAACAGTGCGACCGGCAATATTGAATTTGAAGGCAGTGTCGTGGTACTCGGCAATGTTTTCAGCAATTACAGTGTAAAGGCCAAGGGGAATGTCGAAATAAAGGGGGTAGTAGAAGGGGCTTTTATCGAAAGCGAAGGCGATATCATCGTAGCCTGTGGCATGAAAGGCATGGGCAAAGGAACCCTGAAGGCCACGGGCAATATTATCGCCCAGTTTTTGGAAAATGCCAAGGTCGAAGCCGGCGGTTATGTCTCGACCGATTCCATCCTCCACAGTGAGGTGGTGGCCGGCAGCGAAGTCAACGTTACCAGTAAGAAAGGATTCATCACCGGCGGGAAAGTCTGCGCCGGCAATCAGGTTCAGGTGAAAACCCTAGGTTCGGAAATGGGCTCGAATACCGTTGTCGAGGTCGGGGTAGACCCCACGATGAAAATCCGGATCCAGAAGCTACAAAAAAGGATCGCCGAGCTCAATAAGGATATCAAGGCAGCACAGCCGATCTTGAACAGCATGGCGCAGAAAATAGCGCAAGGCGTGAGGCTGCAGCCGGATCAGATCAAGTATGTCCAGAACCTGACGATAGAAAATAAGCAAAAAGCTGAAGAACTTGAGGCTTCGATGGCCGAGCTTGAGGAGCTGCAGAAGATATTTGAATTGTCCGGCGGGGCACAGATCATTGTGACCGGCGAAGTGTATGTGGGAACCCAGATCTGCATCGGCGACGTGTCAATGACAGTCAAATCAAGCATGTCATACTGCCGCTTTGTGAAACACCAGGGCGAAGTCAAGATGAAAGCGATTTAGTAGCCGATAGCCACAGTCATTTGTTACTGTTCACTCATTTTTCCGGAAAGGAGGTTTGGATATGGTAATCAATCCGATTTCAGTACAGGGAGAAATAACCAGAGCCCAAGATTTATCAACGATTAAGCACAATCAGGATAATAAAGGCGTGGTAGAACAGCTAAACATCCAAAAACAGCAGGAAAACCAGACGGAGATCAAGGCCCGTCAGGTCCAGCAAAAGGATGAGACGGAAAACGAAGGAAAAAGGCATGATGCCAAAGATAAAGGCAATAATCAATATGCCGGCGACGGAGGCCGGAACCGCAAAAAAGAACGGCACGAGGTATCGGACGGCAAGGTGGTTTTAAAAGGGCAGACAAGTTTTGATATAAAAGTTTAGGGAATTTGCAGGTGAGTTTCATGGATGGAATGCAGATCATACTGTTAATAATGGGTGCGATGATATTCATCGTAAGCTTTTTGCTTCCCGGCGGAAAGGGCAGCAAAACTGCTTCCGGCGATGCTGCGGCAATAACGGAAGACCAGATCAAGTTTATGGTGGAAAAAGAAATAGATGATGCGAAACATCATATCAATGACATCATTGACGAAACAATCACCTATGCCATGGAAAAAACGGAACGCTCCATGGACCGGGTCACCAACGAGAAGATGCTGGCGATTAATGAATACTCCGACACGGTCCTCAATGAAATCAATAAAAACCAGCAGGAAGTCGTTTTTCTATACGACATGCTGAACGACAAGCATGAAACCCTGAAATCCACCGTGAGCCAGGCGACGATCACCGCCAGCGAGGTCAAGCAGACCGTCAGGGATGCGGAAGTCACTGCGAAAGAAGCCGAAGAAGCCGTCAGGGCCGTCAGGGATCAGTTACTTAGCCCCTTTCCGGGCGAAGGTACAGAGGGTTTCCGGTCAGAGCGGGCGGAGAGCGTCCCGCCGGAGCAAATGGGAAACAGTCAGCCGCTGCGAGGAGATATTCCTCTGTCGGGGAGACCGGAAAGCGGTCAACCGGACTGGGTAGAAATATTCCGGCCGGAACGAATAGAAAAAGTACCGCCGGAGCGGATCAAAAGTATACCGCCGAAACAAATGGGGAATACGCCGCTGGAACAGAGGGGTAATAAACTTCCGGAACAGATGGGAAATATACTGCCGGAGCAGATGGGAACGGAAAAAATGAGAAATATGCCCCAACAGATGGAAAGCAGCCAGTCGGTGCTTGGGATGGATGTTGCGGCAGATGATAGGGAAATGGCGACATCCCCTTTCAGTCAGTCAACGGAAAAGAAACAAAGCAGGACACTGCGGAAAGCCAAACCGTCTCCCGCGATAGCGGGTGAAACGGCGGAAACGAGAATCACTGATCATTTGCCCAGACAGATGGAGATACTATTTAAAGGAAACAGTAGCGGGGGCAGAAATAATAACGAAAGAATACTGGAGCTGCATAAAGCCGGAAAGTCTAACATGGCGATAGCGAAAGACTTAGGACTGGGTCTTGGCGAAGTGAAATTAGTCATTGATTTATTTGAAGGTACAAATTAGCCGTATTTCAGCTGGTCATGCAGCAGGGTAATGACCAGCTGTTTCGATTATATTTTATATTTTGCTTAGATTGACATATTTTGCTTAGATTGACATATTTTGCTTAGATTGACACGGGGGTTAATATGAAGCTGAGGTACTATTTAAGAGGCTTAGGAATCGGTATACTGGTGACAGCGATTGTAATGAGCATTGCGGCGTCAGGAGGAGCAGAGTCTCTGAGTGATGAAGAAATCAGAGAACGAGCCATAGCGCTGGGCATGACGGACAATGTGGTCTTATCCCAATTCAGGAGCGATGATGAGAAGCTGCCTGCCGATGTATCGGAAGGAGTACCGGAAAGCGGTGCCAATGCGGACCAGGAAGACTTGCCTTCCACAGAGCCGGCCGCAGCCGTATCTTCATCAGAGCCGGATGCCGCCCTGCCTTCCTCAGAGACGGATGCTCAATTGCCTTCGTCAAGCCAGGAGAGCACCGAATCGGCATCGCAATCGACAGTTACACCGGCGGCAACGCCTTCCCCAGCAGCAACGCCTTCCCCGACAGCAGACCCCTCACTGTCGTCGGCACCTTCGGCCTCGGTGGCACCATCGCCGACAGCACGGCCTTCAACAGCAGGCATGGGTTTGCCGGCAGAAGATGTCAGTGAAATCACCATAGCGATCAATAGCGGCGACGGTTCTTATACCGTTTGTCTGAGACTTGAACAAGCCGGCCTGATATCATCGGCCTCAGAATATGATGTCTACCTGAATCAAAACGGCTACGATAGAAAACTGCGGGTGGGAAACCATGTGATTCCATCGGGCGCAGACCAGAAAACAATTGCTGAAATCCTGACGGGAAATTGACTATTTTTAAATCAGTTTTCGCCTGTGATAACAGCAAAATCATTGATACCTATACAGAAAACAGCGAGATTATTGATTATCATTCTTGATTATCCAATTAGTGTGTGATATAATTCAAATGTTGTGACTAAAAATCACGTATGCCGATGAACTGTTGGTGTCCGCGACAGCGGATAGACAGCGAAGATGACGCATACGGAAGAAACAAACCAAACGGAGGTAAAAAATGAGTGTTATTTCAATGAAACAGTTATTGGAAGCAGGTGTTCATTTCGGACATCAGACAAGAAGATGGAACCCCAAGATGGCTCCCTATATCTTCACCGAACGGAACGGTATCCATATCATCGACCTGCAGAAATCCGTCGGCAAAGTGGATGAAGCGTACCGGGCAATTTTTGAAGTTGCCTCACAGGGCGGGACAATCCTTTTCGTCGGTACCAAGAAACAAGCCCAGGATGCCGTCAAATCAGAAGCCGAACGCTGCGGCATGTACTATGTCAATGAAAGATGGCTGGGCGGCATGCTGACCAATTTCAAGACCATCCAGAGTCGGATTGAAAGACTGAAATCCATCGAAAAAATGTCGGAAGACGGCACCTTTGATGTTTTACCCAAGAAAGAAGTTATCGCTCTCAGAAAACAATGGGAAAAATTAGAGAAGAATCTTGGCGGCCTGAAAGAGATGAAGCGGGTTCCCGATGCCATCTTTGTAGTCGATCCCAAGAAAGAGCGAATCTGTGTTCAGGAAGCGCATACTTTAGGAATCACCCTGATCGGTATCGGCGATACCAATTGTGATCCGGAAGAACTTGATTATATTATCCCCGGCAATGATGATGCCATCAGAGCCGTGAAACTGATCGTAGCCAAGATGGCCGATGCCGTCATCGAAGCCAACCAGGGCGAAGAAGCCCTGACCGCAGAAGATGTAGCAGCAGCCCCGCAGGCGGCGCCAGCTGAAGATATCGAAGAAGTAGCTGTCGCGGCGGAATAAAAGCGAAGCGGCGGAAACGGTGGAATAGCGTAAGCGGTGAAGCAGCGTAGAGCTGAAGTAAGTAAGCAGAAAGGTAATTAAAGGTGTAAAAATGGCAGATATTACAGCAGCAATGGTAAAAGAATTACGGGAATTGTCCGGTGCCGGCATGATGGACTGTAAAAAGGCGCTCGGAGAGACCAATGGCAATATAGAAGAAGCAATTGAGTATTTGAGAAAGAACGGTCAGGCAAAAGCGGAGAAGAAAGCCGGCCGGATCGCGGCCGAAGGGCTTTGCAAGGTAGTGGTAAAAGGCGACACGGTTGCGGCCGTGGTCGAAGTCAATTCCGAGACCGACTTCGTAGCCAAGAATGAAGAATTTCAGAACTTTGCCGTAGCCGTAGCAGAGCAGGTAGTCAATTCGGATGCCGCTGATGTCGAAGCATTATTAGCAGAAAAGTGGTTAACCGATACCAGCAAAACGGTCAAAGAAGTTCTGGTTGAGAAGATCGCCAGAATCGGCGAAAACCTTAGCATCAGAAGATTTGAGAAAGTCGTTGCCGAAAGCGGCTGTGTCGTATCTTATGTCCACGGCGGCGGCAAAATCGGCGTTATCGTGGAAGCGACAACCAATATGATTAATGACGCGGTCAAAGAAGCCCTGAATAATATTGCTATGCAGGTGGCGGCGCTTTCACCCATCTATGTCCGCACGGAAGAGATTTCTGAAGAATACAAAGCCCACGAGCTGGAAATTCTTATTGCCCAGGCTCAGAATGACCCTAAGAATGCCGGAAAACCTGAGAACATTATCGAAAAGATGGTTCAGGGCCGACTCAATAAACAGCTGAAGGAAGTCTGCCTGCTGGAGCAAGCCTATGTAAAAGACGGCGACCTTACTGTAGCCCAGTACGTAGCCCAGGTAGCCAAGGAAACTGGTGCCGAACTGTCAATCAAGAGATTTGTCCGCTACGAGACCGGAGAAGGGATCAAGAAAAAGACGGAAGACTTTGCGGCTGAGGTTGCCAAGCAGATGGGGAACTGAGCGGGCTTTAAGAGGCTTAGGCTGAAGTGATATAAGGAAGCGTGAGAACGCCGTGAATTAGGCTGTTGGGCCGAGATTTGCGGCGTTTTTTGACCGGATGGGTTGGCGATTATGAGCGGGAGCGGGTAGCGTAAAGTATCGCAGATTATCGCCGGCTTTGGGGGAGGGTTTG
>QMCD01000012.1_pt1 | contig 140561 bp, 80 predicted proteins | sample 1821841 | NCBI WGS metagenome assembly QMCD01 (sample SAMN01991225, study PRJNA193472) | Termite gut metagenome, whole genome shotgun sequencing project. | isolation source: worker | host: Macrotermes natalensis
CGCAAAGCGAGACCGAGAAGGCACTGGCGAGGATATGGCGCGAAGTGCTGGGAAGGGACAAAGTGGGGATACATGATAACTTCTTTGAACTGGGCGGGGATTCCATCAAGGCAATACGTGTAGTTTCAAAACTGCGGGAAGACGGCTACGAATTGAACCTCCATGACTTGATGGCAAGACCTGTCTTGGATATGATTAGCGCATCAGTCAAAAGACGGGATAAGGAAGTGCAATACGAACAAGGCGAGGTAGTAGGAACACTTCTTTTAACTCCCATACAAAGATGGTTTTTTGCGTCGGAATATACAATACCAAATTATTTTAACCAAGCAATCATTCTAAAGCTCTTGAGACGTGTGGAAACGGAAATTATTATTGAAGCACTTGATTCTATTGTAAGGCATCATGATATGCTTCGCATGGTTTATCGTGACGGAAGACCGGAGTTGTTGAGTTTTGATGATATCGTTTGTTATGAACTGCGGGAGTATAATTATCGCGAGAGCGGCTTTAGTGAAGATTGTCTGGAAAGAGAAATAGAAGAAAGGAATAATGAGTTACAGTCAAGTATTGATATAACAACAGGCTCGATTATGAAGGTCGGGCTGTTCAGGACAGATGATGCCGATCATCTCATGATATGTATTCATCACTTGGCTGTGGACTGGGTGTCCTGGCGGATACTCACGGAAGATCTTGGGATTGCGATAAGGCAACGCTTGTTGGGCCAAGAAATCCGTTTCAGCGAAAAGACAGCGTCATATAAAGATTGGGGAGAAGCATTGTTGGAATATAGCAGCAACGAAGTGCTACTGCGGGAAATACCTTATTGGAAGAGCATAGTTACGGCTTTGCCAAGAGGACGGATAGAGCGAATAGACACGGGGGAAGAAGGGATTGGTCATATTAGCACTGTTCTTGATGATAATTGGACAGATAAATTACTTTATCAATCGAGCAAGTCGTTTGGTACTGAGATAACCGACCTTTTACTTGCTGGACTGGGCATGGCGATTCGTAATTTGACCGGCCAAAGTAAAATAGGTGTATATTTGGAGGGTCATGGTCGTGAGCCGATACACAAGCGAATTGACATTGACAGGACAGTAGGCTGGTTTACAAGTATATATCCAGTAATTATAGAATTAAGGGACAGTATAAGAGAACTGATTATAGAAACAAAAGAGATGATGCGCAATATCCCAAACAAAGGGATAGGATACGGTATATTAAAGTATTTGTCGGGAATATTTCCCGCACATGAAGAAGCAGATATAACATTTAATTATCTGGGAGGTGTCAGTGATGCGACAAGCATGGATGCGATAACAGGAGCATCAAAATATAGAGTTGGTAGAAGCGTGTCTTTAAAGAACGCACAAGAGAATTCAATAAGCATAAATTGTATCACAATTACAGGAAAGTTTACAATTGACATAAATTATAAGAAGGATAAGCTGACGGATGAAGAAGCAAAGCTATTCAGTGTTTTGTACAAAAAGGCGCTGTGCGATGTAGTAGAATGCTGTATGGGACAGGAAATAATAGTAAAAACATCCTCGGATTTTGGGGTGTCAAGTGACCAACTTCCGCAAGATGATCTTGAAGAATTACTGTTGGCCGCGTTCTAAGTAAATGTTTGTTAAGTTGGCACTTAATACGCCGAAACAAGTACCATTGACTAAAGAAAAGAGCCCTTAAATATATGCCAGGAGGTAAAGAGGATGTCTATAGAAAAAATATATGGACTGACGCCGACGCAACAAGGAATGTACTACCAAAAATGGATTAATAAAGATTCAACAGAATATGTGATTCAATTCGAATTCCAGTATAAAGGCTTATTGGACACGGAGAAGATGAAACAAAGTTTAGCGCTTTTATCGGTAAGGCATGAGGTGTTACGTACATCCTTTGTTACAACTAAGTCTGGTCGCACATGGCAAACAATACTGCACAACAGAGAAATAGAATTTATTGAAAAGCATGCAGATAGCGAAGTCGACATCAAGTCATATAAAAAGGCTGACTTATTGCGTAGATTTGACCTTAAGGACGAAAGTCTACTACGCATAACTGTAGTTCACATGAGAGATGATGAATGCATTCTTTTATGGACAATGCATCATATAATCATGGATGGCTGGTGCGTGTCATTATTATTAAAGGATTTTCTCACCTATTATGAGGTACTGCTGTCCGGTACAGATTACGGCCTGATAAAATGTGAAATTGAAAAAGAAAAAAATAAGGTAGGCAGCTATCAAGATTATATAAAAATACTTGATCAGAAAAATAAGGAGAGTAGTCTAAAATATTGGGAACAACTGTTGGATGGCTATAGCGAAGCAGCGGTTATAATGCCATTAGGAGCAATCGAAGAAACTAGCAATGAGGTAGAGCGAGTTGTTATAGAAATCGATAAGGAAGTTAGTAAAAAGCTTCAGACACTAGCCCGGCGAGAGAAAATAACCCTTAATAATATTGCAGAAGCAGCTTGGGGAATTGTTTTACAAAAATATAATCAGACTGAGGATGTAGTGTTTGGTACAGTTGTATCAGGCAGAAACGTACCTATCAAAGGAGTTGATGGTATCGTTGGCTTATTTATTAACTCCATCCCAAGACGAATTAAAACAAGCAAAAATAATACAATTAAAGAAGTGCTTCAGCTCGTTCATAAACAAGGTATTGCAAGTAGCGAACATGACTATTGCTCTCTTGTCGAAGTGCAAAAAAGAAATGAGCTTGGAAGGCATTTATTTAGTACCCTGTTTGCATTCGAAAACTTTTTTGTAGATGAATTTGCACGTAAAAGAGAAAATGTGAAGCATCTTGATTATAATATAGTAATGTCCGACTACAGAGAGCAAACTAATTATGGTCTTTCAGTGACATCATATTATCATGATAGTCTTTGTTTTAATATTATGTTTGATCCCAGAGTATATGGAAGAATAGATGTTGAGCTTTTGCTAAAGCGGTTAGAGGTTGTTGTAGTTGAGATGGCAGAGAATCCTGACAAAAATATTGGCGACATTGAGATTATATCCGATTCCGAGTGCCGCCAGATACTCTTCGACTTCAATGATACGGCATCGGACTATCCGCGAGATAAGACGATCCATCAGCTGTTCGAAGAGCAAGTGGAAAGAACGCCTGACAATGTGGCATTGATATATGAAGAAGAGAGGCTGACTTACAGGGAGCTCAATGAGAAAGCAAATGCGTTGGCTCATAAACTGCGTAAAATTGGTGTAAAGCCGGATGACTTTGTGGGGATCATAGCCGAGCGCGGGATAGAAATGATAGCTGGAATTTTTGGGGTCATCAAGTCAGGTGGGGCCTATGTGCCGATGGACCCAGCGTATCCGAAGGACAGAATTCAGTTCATGCTAACCGACTGTAAACCGAAGGCAGTATTGGTGTATGGGGTGGAGATTGAGACATGTATACCTGTGATAGATATTGGGCGCCCGGAAGTCTGGGAAGGGGCGACTGACAATCCGGAGTATGTCAATCAGCCGGAAAACTTGATCTATTGCATCTATACGTCGGGTACGACAGGGAAGCCGAAGGGGGTTATGATTGAAAATAGAAGTGTTGTAAATTTTGTTACTCCATCTAAGATCAATTCTTTCCAACAGACATTTGTGAATCAGTGTGACTATGTTTATTCAATCAATAAAGTTACATTTGATATTACAGTTCAAGAATATTTTCTGACACTATGTAATGGTATGTCAATCATACTTTCACATGACGAGATGGGGATTGTTAGCGCTTCGGAGCTTAAAAACATCTCAGATCGGATTGGGTTAATTACGATGCCGACAAAAATTGAGTTTGCACTGAAAGAAAACATTGCGTGTACAGCGGTTTTCAGTGTAATTATGATTGGAGCAGAAAAATTAAATTCCGAATTAGTGCATCGTATTAAACTTGTTTCAGATGCATTGATTATCAATGGTTACGGGCCAACCGAAACCACATGTGGTGTATTATATTACCGCTGTGAAGAAGTACCCGGTCGTATCCCAATCGGGCGGCCGATTTCCAATACACAAATATACGTATTGGGCGGAGACCGACTCTGCGGAATAGGAATTCCTGGGGAACTATGCATCTCGGGCGAGGGTGTGGCCCGTGGCTATCTAAACCGTCCGGAACTGACCGCTGAGAAATTCGTACCGAACCCATTCATCGCTGGCGAGCGAATGTATCGCACAGGCGACCTGGCTAGATGGCTGCCGGATGGGAATATAGAATTTTTGGGACGGATCGACCATCAAGTTAAAATCCATGGTTTCAGGATTGAGCCTGGGGAAATTGAAGACAGGCTCATGAAACACAACTTGATTAGAGAAGTAATTGTTGTTGCAAAAGAAGATCTACAAAGCAATAAATACCTTTGTGCTTACTTTACTGCTTTGGACGAAATCAGTCTAGGGGAAGTGAGACAGTATCTTCTATGCGAACTACCTGAATATATGATACCTGCATATATAATGCAAATAGAGAAAATGCCACTTACATCAAATGGAAAAATTGACAGGGAAAGATTGCCAGAGCCACAAGAAAATATCAAGACAGCAAAAGAGTATGAGGCACCAAGAAACGAAGTAGAATACTTGCTCGTTGAGGTCATGGAGGAAATACTTGGTGTTGAGAAGATCGGTGTAAGAGATAACTTCTTATTTCTTGGAGGAGATTCTATAAAAGCTCTGCAAGCATCTGCAAGAATGCAAAAGCATATGTATTCATTAAAGATTGATGATTTATTCAGGTATCCTGTAATTAAGGAATTGAGCAGATTTGTAGAGCCAATCACAAAAAATGCCAATCAAGAAATTATTAGTGGAGACATACCGCTTACACCGATACAAACATGGTTCTTCGAAAAGAAGTTTGAAAATATGCATCATTGGAATCAATCAGTTATGCTTTACAATGCCGATGGCTTTGATAGAAGATCAGTTGAAAAGTCTTTCCAAAACATTGTACGGCATCATGATGCATTGAGAATGGTTTTTGATACGACGGAAATAGCAATCAGGCAATTTAATCGAGGTCTAGAAGGAAGTTTTTTCTCGCTTGATACTTATGATTATTCAAGGGATCTGGATTATGAAGTGAGAATAACGGAAGCTGCAAATAGAATTCAAGCAAACATAAATCTAAATAAAGGACCTCTTATCAAAATTGCAATTTTTAGGACTAGTAATGGCGAGCATCTCTTAATTGTGATACATCACTTAATCATTGACGGAATATCGTGGAGAATCCTATTGGAAGATTTGATCTCTGCATATAATGAAACAATGGCTGGAAAGAATATAGAATTTCAAAATAAGTCGGATTCATATAAAGTATGGTCTGAGTCCCTGATAAAATATGCGGCTGGCGAAAAGATACAGCTGGAACAATCGTATTGGGAGCAGATTGAAAAAGCCGACATAAAACCGCTTCCTAAGGATTATGATATTGGAATGGAAGCAGTTATTGAAAAAAAATGTATCATAGTTAGACTATCCCAAAAAGAGACTGTGGATCTGCTTACGGGCATCAATCATACATATAACACGGAAATCATGGATATTATCCTAACCGCACTGGGACTTTCTGTTCAACAGTGGACTGGTGAAAATAAAATACTGATCAATTTGGAGGGTCATGGGAGAGAATCCATATCGGATGTTGACATAACAAGGACGATCGGCTGGTTCACAAGTTCTTATCCGCACATAATTGACTTATCAAAATATAGTGATCTAGCAGGTCAAATCAAATCAATAAAGGAAGATATAAGGCGTATTCCCCAAAAAGGCATAGGATATGGCATACTGAAATATTTGACACCTAAAGAAAAAAAGAATGTCCAATTCAGCCTTGAACCAGAGATGTGTCTTAATTACCTCGGTCAATTTGGTCAAGACTTGACAAGCAATATGTACAGTCCGTCCGCGATCAGCCAAGGGGATTCCGTTGATAAGGAAACAAAACTATCATTTGCCATTGAAATAGTTGGGATTATTAAAGATGACTGTATGGAGTTAATGTTTAATTATAGTGGGAAGCAGTATAAAGAAGAAACCATTAACAAATTAGCCTATGGTTTAATTCATAACATGAGTGTAATTATTGATCATTGTATTAAAAAGAAAGAGATAGAACTAACACCATATGATGTCGGAAATACGGACTTATCGTTTGAGGATTTAGGGAATATTATTGAAATTGCACAAAATCTGTAGAAATTAGTTTTTAACATAGGAATACAAATGAGTATCAAAAAACTTTGCAAAAGAGGAGAAAATCATTATGTCAGGTAAAAAGGTGATAAAAGTTTATCCATTATCTTTTTTACAAGAGGGTATGTTGTTTCATTCTAAATTAGACGATAAATCAACTGCTTATTTTATTCAATATACTATGACAGTTATAGGAGAAATAAGTAAGAAATTAGTAGATAAAAGTTTTTCTATACTTTTTGAACGGCACGAAATATTGAGATCTTTCATTGTATCCGATAAAGTAAAATCTCCGGTTCAAGTTGTATTGAATTATAGAGAACCTTCTGTGAACTTTGAGGATATTACGCATCTCAATGATGAGGAAAAAGAAAAATACATAAAAGATTTTGAATTAACTGATAAGCAAAAAGGTTTTAATTTAGAAAAGGATGTGCTGATGCGAATATCAATACTCAAGACTGCGAAAGAAGAATATACAATAATCTGGTGTTTCCACCATATCATTATTGACGGTTGGAGCATGGGAATTGTCTTAAAAGAATTTGTTATGATATATTCTATGCTTAAGCAAGGTAAGAAAGTTGAACTAGGGTCAACAAATCCATACAGCAGTTATATCGATTGGCTTGGCAAGAGGGACAAGTTAAAGGATTTAGACTATTGGAAAGAATATCTTGAGTCATATGAAAATGCAGCCTATCCCTTAGGTATAAAAAACACAACGATAGAACAGGACTTCAACCATGAAAAATGTCAAGTGATATTTAATAAAAATACAACCGATAAAATCAATAAGACAGCAGTAAATTGTGGCATAACGGTTAATACTGTGTTACAGACAGTTTGGGGCATGTTATTGCTAAAATATAACCGTACCAACGATATAGTATACGGATTTGTTACATCGGGCAGACCTCCCGAAGTGCCAGATATAGAAGGTATGGTGGGATTATTTATAAATACGATTCCTATCCGTATAAGTACTGTCCCAGGAATGAGTTTTAAAGACATCGCCCAAAGAGTTTATGATGATTCCCTGGAGGCTAAACCTCATGAGTACTGTTCGCTGGCTGATATTCAATCAAATACGAAATTGCACAGTAACTTAATTAATCATATCTTGGTACATGAAAACCATTTGCTTGGCTTAAATGAAGAGGTCTTACAAAGAAACAATGAGCATGGATTCACTTTAAAAGACAGGAAGATAGACGAACATACGAATTATGACTTTACGATTATAATTACACCAAGAAATGAGATGTTAATTGAGTTTAACTATAATTCTTTCGTTTACGAAAAAGAAATGATTTATAGAATCGGGCAGCATTTCAAGCTTTTAATTGAGAAAGTAATAGAAAATCCGAATTTGCTCTTGGATGAAATAGAATTAGTAACATCTGATGAAAAAAATAAGATTTTATATGTTTTCAATAATACGAAGATGGCGTTGCCAAAGGACAAAACCGTATTGGATCTATTTGAGGAATATGCGGAGAAAACATCGAATAATATTGCTCTTGTGTTTGAAAATATGCAATTAACCTATAAAGAGTTAAATGCAAAAGTAAATCAGTTGGCAAGAGTGCTGAGAGAGAAGGGTGTAAAAGCAGGCAGCATAGTAGGGATTATGGCGGAGCGCTCATTTGAGACAATAATAGCGATTTTGGGAGTATTGAAAGCCGGTGGTGCATATCTGCCGCTTGATCATGAATATCCGGATGATAGAATAAAGTTTATGATCAAAGATAGCAATGCAACAATTTTGCTTACTCAAAGACGAATGAGTGAAAAAAGGGATGAGATTGAGATAGAGAGCATATGGCTGGATAATGAAGGCTTGTATACTGGTAATTCTGAGAATCTGAATATTAAAATATCATCATCCGACTTGGCATATGTAATTTATACATCTGGTTCTACTGGCAAGCCGAAAGGTGTAATGATTGAACATCTAGGGATGTATAATCATATTTTAGCAAAAATAGAAGTTTTAAATATGACGAATAGTAGCGTGGTGGCTCAAAATGCCCCATTAATATTTGATATATCGGTATGGCAGTGCCTTGCGGCGTTGGCGGTAGGAGGAACCGTAGCAATATATGGAAATGATGTGAGCAGGGATGCAAAAAAGTTGTTGGAGAGAACCGAAAGAGATGGAGTAACAATACTAGAAGTAGTACCGTCTTTATTAAATAGTATTATTGATATACAGGAGCAACAAGGAAAAAGGATGAGTAGTGTAAAACAATTGCTATCTACAGGAGAAGAGCTAAGTATTAAATTGGCAAATAAATTCATCAGCAATAATCCTAATATAGAGCTTTTTAATGCATATGGACCAACGGAAGCATCAGATGATATCACTCATTATCGAATGACATCGGAAGAAAGAAGAGAACGCGTACCGATTGGTAAGCCAATACGAAATATGAAAATATACATCTTAAATGAGCATAATAAATTACAGCCCATTGGTATTCTGGGTGAACTTTGCGTAAGTGGTGCTGGTGTTGGTCGCGGTTATCTTAATCGAGCCGAGCTAACGGCGGAGAAATTTGTAGAAAATCCTTTTATAGTTGGAGAACGAATGTATCGGACGGGGGATTTGGCGCGCTGGTTACCTGACGGAAACATAGAATATCTGGGACGTATTGACCATCAAGTAAAAATACGTGGCTTTCGTATAGAGTTGGGTGAAATTGAGAATCGACTTATTGAACTTGAATTCGTAAAAGAAGCTGTAGTCATGGTATTAGAAGATAAAGGCGGCGATAAATATTTATGCGCATATGTTGTAGCAGATCAGGAGGTTTCGGTCAAAGAGTTTAGAACACGTTTATCTAAAAATTTACTAGATTATATGATTCCGTCATATTTTATGCAGTTGGACAAACTGCCTCTTACCCTGAATGGAAAAATTGACCGTAAGTCACTGCCAATTCCGCAAGGCGATATAGGAACTGAAGATGAGTATGAAGCACCAAGGAATGAAACAGAAAAGGTATTAGTGCGTATTTGGGGAGATGTGTTAGGTAAGGAAAAAGTAGGAATACATGACAATTTCTTTGAACTGGGTGGGCATTCGCTAAAAGCGATGACAATCATAAACAGAATAAATCATGAATTAGATACAAGCATTCCTTTGGCCGAATTATTTAAAACACCATATATATCACATATTGCAAATTACATCTCTGAAAAAGAACACGATAATATTCATGCCGATGGGCTAGTAATGTTAAAAAAGGGAATACATGTTGATAAAAATCTTTTCTTTGTGCACGCTGCGCATGGGAGAGGAATGGCTTATATTAAGGTGGCAAGTCACATGAGTGATGAGTTTAGTTGTTGGGGAATTGATTATGAAAGAATAAATACTTATGATCCATATATACCTTCTGTCGAAGAATTAGCTGAAGGTTACATTGCGAAGATTAAGAAGATACAAAAAAAAGGACCGTACTATATATCGGGGTGGTGCATCGGCGGAATGATCGCATTTGAGATGGTGAGGCAAATGGAAAAATTGGGAGATGAAATTCAATTTTTAGGTATATACAATACTACGGTAATGATATTAGAGAATCATTTAGAGAATAGGAAAACAGAATACAGTATTAATACTGAACTTGCTGTTATGCAAGACCTATTACCGGAATTTACTCTTTCTGATGATCACAAGAATATAACATCGGTTGAGGAATTATGGAAATACATTATCGAAGATGTGGAGAAAATACCGAATTATGAGCGGGCAAAAGGAAAAATATATAACCAAGTATGTAAACGGAACCCGGCTGTCATTAGGGTGATTAACGATCCTGATGAAACTACAATAAAGGATATTTTACATTCTTTCAACTTAGAAAGAGGAGTCGGGAGTGCTAGCTATAAAGTACATAACGATAAAATAAAAGCTAAGATAAGCTATTTTATAGCGACAAGAGAGGAGGGTACTAATAGAGGAATATGGAGTGAACATAGCTTGAATGAAGTTGATTTTTATAAGATTGATGCCGATCACTTTTCAATGTTCGAAATAGAAGAAGATGCCAAAAAGCTGGCGGATACTTTAAATAGGATATTAATTTAGCTTAACTTAGATAGGAGGCGATATTATCAAAACTCTCTTTAAAGTTAATTATAAAAATAATCAAAGGTTTATCGGTTTTTTTGTGTTTTACATGATAGCATCCGTTATGATTTCTGTATGCCAAATATTAGTTACCCGAGCCACAGGTGACATGAGTCAAGCAGCTGTTAACATGGACATAGATATATTGATGAGTTTTTTAATCTATATTACTGCTATTACGGGTTTGTGGGTCATTACAGCGGCAGGGCAAGCTTACCATGCAGGTCGATATGCTGCAAACACCAGCTATCACTTTCGAGATCATTTCGCCGAGTATTTATTAATCTTACCTTTTAGCGAATTTGAAAAGAAAGGAAGCGGTGAAATCCTCTCAGTCTACGCTAACGACATTCCCCGCGCCATACTCTTTGTAACTAGTGAAACTTTATTATTGATAAGGGACATCATATCTGTCCTTGCCACATTTTTATTTTTATTATTGTTAAATCCTTTGTTCACCCTTCTATATTATGCCTCTTTCCCGTTAATTGCAATTATGCAAGTAAAAATATCTACTCCCATACAAGAGAAAGCCAGGATCATGTCTGAGGAAACCGCAAACTTTAACGCTATGGTAAATGATTCCTTACAGAACACATCGACCGTTGTGGCTTATTCTCTTGAAGAGATTATGGAAAACCGCTATATGGCTGCTTATGACAGGTATTACATGGCTAATAGGAATTACATAATTTCTCTGACAAAAATGGTATGCAGTGCTTCTGTTATATCCAGCCTTCCTGTGTTTGGGGTTATTTCGGCAGCAGGGTTAAGTGTTATCAATGGAAACATGAGTCTAGCCGAGTTCATTGCTTATTCCACGTTAGCGTTGACTCCTATCATCGTATTTATGGGATTGTCCGAGAAGTTAGGTTCCTTGAGGATTAACATGGCAGGGGCGGTAAGACTCAATGAAAGTATGGAAGCCGCTGTACAAGATATACATAGCGGAGAACAAATTGATGAAACAGAGGCAATCATTCAGTTCAGTAATGTCAACTTCTCTTATGACGGAGAGGGCGGCACATTGGCGCTGGATCATGTTTCATTTGAAATAAAGCATGGTGAGCGGGTTGCCTTTGTTGGTGCAAGCGGCAGTGGAAAAAGCACGGTCTTGAAGTTATTGCTAGGCCTTTATGAACCACAGGCGGGAAATATTACAATTTCAGGAAAAAATATTAATAGCATATCGAAATATGCCCTCCGCGCATATTTTGCTTATATTCCTCAGGATAATTATATGTTTCCAGAATCCATAGGGGAAAACATTTTGTGTGCTAATACAGGAAATATAGATAAATATAAACTCGAAAAAGCATGTCAAGATGCGGGTATATTGGATTTTATACTTTGCCTTCCCAATCAATTCGACATGGTGTTGTCTGAATCGGGTGAAAACGTATCTGGAGGACAGCGTCAGCGATTAGCTATCGCTCGTGCTTTTTATCGTGATACGCCTGCTGTTTTGTTTGACGAAGCCACATCCGCTCTTGACCCTGTTACCGAGGGCGAATTTTTGAAGATTATGGGATCCTTAATGGTTGGCAGAACTGTTCTTATGGTCGCCCATCGATTAAATACCATAGTCGAATGTAACAAGATAGTTGTAATGGATGCCGGACACATCGTGGGAATAGGAAGCCATGAGCAGCTGCTTCAAATTAATGAGGTTTACGCCTCCCTGTATGCATCCTTAGCAGAAATACAAAGCATAAACGGATCGGAGGAGAGCTAAATGCGCAATTTCATCAGGATGTTCACCTTTGTAAAACCTTATACTCATTTGTACATACCAGGCGTATTCATGCACAATTCGCAACTGTTTACATATGCATTAATTCAAGCGTTGCTGATAAGTCGGATTACCGCCGCTGTTTTAGATAACACAGCAAGGAAAATAGTTTATGAAATCGCTATATTATTAGGAATTTTTATGGTAATTACATTTATGATAGGTTTGGGTGTTTTTTTAAAGTACACAGCTATCGCAAAAATAACGAGGGATTTAAAGGCAATACTTTTTAAATGTTTTATTAAAAATAGTTTAGAACATTCCATGTCCACTCATTCCGGCGAGGGCATAGCTGCTCTTAATACCGATGCCAATATAGCAGCGGAAGCCTATGATACCGCCATTTCGGAATTATTTAGTTATTTTTTCTCAATCATCATGGGATTGGTAGTAGTACTTGCTATAGATTATAGACTAGGGTTAGCTTCCATAGCTGCTGGAGGGCTTGCGTTTTTTGTACAAAGTAAATTTATAGCACCTCTTGGTAGGATAAACAAAGAACGGCTTGAATTAAATTCAAATACTGTGCAATGCTTATCAAACATCCTTTCCGGCGGACTTGCCGTTCGGGTTTTTAACATGCAGGAAAAAGCACATGCAAGTTTCGACATTGAAAACCGCAAAATGCAGCTCTTGTCCTTTAAGGAAGCGATTATTACTATGTGGCAAATATTGTTTCAGACAGTACAGGGCTGGCTTACCTTGGTAATTGTGTTTGCTTTTGGCGGTTGGTTAGTGGCTAAGGGTCAGATAGAGCTGCCGACGCTGATGATGACTCCTCAAATGTGTTTGGCTGTATCTAATGGCATCGTTGGCATTGCTGTGGCATGGGCAGGTCTGCAGGCACCGGCTGCGGCAGCTGAAAGAGTATTTAAGATTCTGGACGCAGGGCAAGAAGATGATGACCATGTTTATGTACAACCTGATGAAAATTGGTGCTATGACTTAATAATTAAAGACCTAAACTTTAAATATCTTAACGGTGAAATCAATGCACTTAGCGATATAAGCCTTACAATAAAGGAAAACGAAATGGTAGCTTTTGTTGGCGAATCAGGAAGCGGAAAATCCACATTGTTGCGGGCAATCATCGGTATGTATCATAGAATAAATATCAATATTCAGCTGGGCGGTATAAATATCAATAAGAGTAATCCCACAGCTTGGAGGAAGCAATTCGCCTATGTTGACCAAAGTTGCAAGCTCTTTGACATGACTATAGCTGAAAACATCGCTTTGGGAGCAGGTGGGGACGTATCGCTGGAAACAATAAAAGAATCTGCAATCCGTGCATCAGCCGATTATTTTATAAGCTCATTGCCAGAAGGGTACGATTCCTTTTGCGGTGAAAAAGGTGCTTCCCTTTCTGGTGGGCAGAAACAACGTATAGCAATTGCTCGTGCATTGTGCAGAAGAGCACCGATTCTAGTTTTTGATGAAGTCACCTCGGCACTTGATGCAGAAAGTGAAAGAATCATTATGGATACAATCGAAAGCCTACGTAAGGATCATACGATTCTTATAACATCACATAATATCAATAATATCATGTGTGCAGATAATATCGTGGTCATGGACAACGGGTGTGTAGCTGAAATGGGCAGCCATTTGGAACTTATGGGGAAAGGAGGTATTTATACTAAATTATTAGGTAAATAGAAAGTTTAAGAAGTCATTATTATGTATTGGCCGGAATATTATTATTGTGTTAAGTATTAAAAATGTTCATATTTAAGTTAAAAATGCAAAGTAGAAGGAGTAATGATATGGAACAAATTAAATTGAAGAGAAAACTGCCAGTGTGGAAAAAAGCATCAATCATTATTTTGACATTTTTGGTGACACTCGGGATCATCTGGGCTGTTTTAACTGACATCATTGTATTACGTAGAACAGAAGATATGAACGGATCAGAGAATGCTATTTCCATTTTATTCGTAGCGAACAGTCAAGTGTTTGTTGGGGATGTTCCTGAACAGTTGCAAACGATTGCGAGCACGTACGATGTTGAGATAAAATACAAGGATCTTTCAAGACACGGCTTATCCTTAAGGGATTCAATGGACAACGCGATTATTGAAATCCAGAGCAGAAAATTCGATTATGTAGTTCTATATGACCACAGCATGCGACCACAAAATGATATTGAAGGATTTTTTAGTGATATTCAGCTACTTTGCAATGAAGCAAGAGAAAACGATGTTATACCTGTGCTGTATAATGCTGCATGGGCAAGCATTGATGGCCAGCCTAATGAAAATTATCAAAATATTTCTACTGATGCTTACAAAAAGGCAGCCAATGAAAATGATGCTATTTTAGTAAATGCAGGTGATGCTTGGGCATATGCGTATCAAACAATACCAGGAATATCACTGTACAGTAGATTTGATCCTCGTGGGCCCCATGCAAATAAAGCAGGAGGTTTTTTGACAGCTTGCGTGTTCGCGGCTACGTTATTTGATTTACATATTGAAGATATCCCCAAGGATAATCTGTATAAGGGGGATGATGCAATAGATCTTGCGCAGGCGGCTTGGGAGTTTGTTCACCCCTCACATTAAATCATGGAAGGTGTTGCGGCTATGAGAGTCAAAAGGAGAAAAAGACTATTGTCAATTATGGGCATTATATTAACAGTTATTGCGATCGGGGTTGGTATTTTTATATATCGTCTCGTTAAAATACCTAATATGACATTTGATGAAATGATTTCTTATACAACGAGGAATAATGAGAATGCCACAATCACAGTAGGAATTATTCAAAATGGCGAGGCAAGTTTTGTTTTGTATGGAGAAGATGGGACAATATTGCCACAAGCGGAGCACATTTATGAGATTGGTTCTATAACCAAACTCTTTACCGTTTCTTTACTTTATAAAGCGATTGATGAAGGATTAATAGACCTTGATGACACTATTGACAAATATCTCGAACTACCAAAAAAGGAATATTATCCTACGATAAGGCGTCTTATTACCCATACATCTGGGTATAAGAGACATTATCTTAATAAGCAGATAGTTTCAAATTTCTTTGCTGACAGAAATCTTTATTACAGTGTTTCCACAGAAATGATGATTGAACGTATAGGAAAAGTTGATTTGAATGATCGTGATTATGAGCATGTCTATTCTAATTTTGGTATATCCGTTGTAGGTGCCGTTCTGTCAAAAGTTTACGAGAGAGATTTTGAAACGCTTATCAATGAGTTTATTGAAGAAGAACTTAATCTGAAGCAAACAAAGATTTCTGACAGTTTAGGTGACCTAGAAAACTATTGGAGTTGGGCAAAAAGTGATGCTTATATGCCTGCGGGAGCGTTAATATCTACCATAAATGATATGCTCAAATTTGCACAGATGCAAATGCAAGACCAACCTGGATATTTGTCTGGTACGCATGAAATTCTTGCTAAGATAAATGCTGGATCTCCACTATACACTAGCATTAACATGGATTCGATTGGAGCAGCATGGATGATAGATTCTGCTAATAATAGTATTTGGCATGATGGCGGGACTGGTGATTATAATTGCTATTTTGGTTTTGACAAGGATAAACAAATTGCAGTGATTGTGTTGTCAAACCTAAAATGGAATTATCGAATTAATGCAACAGTTATGGGTGCAAGATTACTAACTGATTTACAGAGTAATGAAATAGACTTTGGTCAAGATGAGTGATTTTTAGCTGAGGAGGTGTGATATTGACTTCAAATGATACGGAACAGACTGTTAATGTTACGGACAAGTTGCTCTATGTAAGCGGTATGACTTGCGGTGTTTGTGAATTAAGGATTAATAAAGCACTAAAGGAACTAGAGGGTGTTACACAGATTAAAGTAAATCTTTCTAATGGCACAGTCAATGTAACATATAACAGTAATGTGGTAAGCCACGAGACAATAAGTCAAACGATAAATGATCTGGGCTATGACATAATCGATAAATCGGTGAATTCGAAGGTATCAATCAAATTAATTCAAATTGCGATAATTGGGATAATCATACTAGGCTCATACATGGTATTAGATCGCCTGAGAATTTTAGATATCTTCAATTATGTTCCCAGGATAGCCGAGAGCATGAGTTTTGCCGCCGTTTTTGTGATTGGCCTTCTGACATCTGTGCATTGTATCGGTATGTGCGGCGGTATCAATCTTTCACAGTGTATAGATGTAAAAGGAAGAACCGCCAAGGAACGGATACGTCCGAGTTTTTTATATAATTTTGGGCGTTTGATTTCATATACGGCCATAGGCGGTATTGTTGGAGCACTTGGTTCCATCATCAGCTTCAGTGGCCTGATGCGCGGCGTAGTGGCACTTTTTGCTGGGGTGTTTATGATTATAATGGGGCTCAATATGTTAAATCTGTTCCCATGGATCCGTCTTACTAAACACCTGCCCAAATTCATCACAGGGTGTATACAGGAAAAAAGAAAACCGCTCTTAGTAGGAATATTGAACGGCTTTATGCCTTGCGGTTCTCTTCAGGCAATGCAATTATATGCATTATCAACCGGATCATTCATACAGGGGGCAATATCAATGTTTTTATTCGCTCTTGGTACTTCACCGCTAATGTTTGGATTTGGTGCTGTCAGTTCATTGCTTTCAAAAAAATCAACATCGAAAATGATGATGGCCAGCGCCGTGCTTGTCGTTATACTTGGTGCAAGTATGTTTAATATGGGACTGAGTATGTCAGGATTTATAGGAATAGGTACTGAAAAAAGCGATTTGAGAAATTTTCAGCCACTGATAGTTGATGGTTATCAAATTGTAGAAATAGATGTGCTGCCCGACGCTTACGCCCCGATTGTGGTGAAGAAAGACATACCTGTTAAGTTCAACCTACGTGCTAAAGAAAGTAACATCAACGGTTGCAACAATGCCATCATCATACCAGATTTTGAAATACATATGCCGATTACTCCTGGCGACAATATCGTGGAATTTACCCCAATAGAGGTTGGGATAATCCCTTACAGTTGCTGGATGAATATGATTAATAGCAGTATTACAGTTATAGAGTAGATGATAAAAATCAAGATAGGAGACTATATGAAAAAACAGATATTTATAATAAGTGCATTAATATTTGCATTTTTAGTCGGCATTTTGGTAATTGGTGGGAAATCAGTGATTTTTGTGGGCAGCGAGTCTGATACTGAAGAATTCCAAGACGCACCAATGATGTCTCGCGATCTGGATACCGAAGAGCCAGAAGTTATCAACGGTTATCAGATTGTAGAAATTGAAGTAAAACCAAAGTCTTACTCCCCGATTATCGTCATTAAAGACATACCTGTTAAGTTTAACTTACATGCTGAGGAAAGTAATATTACTGAATGTAACAATGCTATTGTAATCCCTGAGTTTGATATAGAAATGCCGATCACCCCCGGTGATAACATCGTGGAGTTTACCCCCACAGAGACAGGGGTCTTCCCATATACCTGTTGGATGGATATGATCAAAAGCACCATTACGGTTGTTGATACAATGGAAGGTATTCAATAATTAAATAAGATTAAGTATAGGAGGGAAATAAAACATGCGTGAAACATTAAGAATAACAGGTATGACTTGTGCGGCGTGCTCGGCACGAATTGAGAAAATTGTCGGACGAATGGACGGGGTAATCAACTGTGTTGTTAATTTAACTACGGAACGTATGGCAGTTGAATTTGACCATGAGAAGACTGGCCTAGATAGCATAAAAAAAAGAATAGAGAAAACTGGTTATGGTTGGGCAGAGATTAAAAAAGATACTGTTGACGAATATAATCTGCGTAAGGAAAGAGAGATTAAAGTCCTGCGGAAAAAATTTATTGTTGCGGCGGTGTTTACCGTTCTTCTTGTATATCTTTCAATGGAACCAATGATAGCGGAACTGTTTGGCCTGCACTATCCGATACCAAAAATCTTGCATTATGATTATTATCCAATAAGATTCACCCTTGCACAACTGGTTTTATCTTTGCCTGTAATTATTGCGGGGTACCGATTTTATTATGTTGGGTTCCGTGCGATACGGCTCAAATCACCTAATATGGATAGTTTGATTGCATTGGGAACATCGGCAGCAATGTTTTACAGCCTGTACAATTCAATTCTGATTGTCATGGGGGATCCTGTGCATGTGACAACATGTTTATATTATGAATCAGCGACTGTTATTATCACGTTGGTTTTGCTTGGGAAAATGCTGGAGGCCATATCTAAAGGTAAGACAAGTGAAGCAATTAAAAAGCTAATGGGATTGAGACCGAAGACAGCCATTGTGATTAGGGATGGACGTGAAATTGAAACACTGATTGATTCTGTAACAGTCGGTGACATTGTACTTGTTAAACCGGGTAGTAAAATTCCTGTTGATGGTGTTGTTGTTGAAGGAATAACGGCGATTGACGAAGCAATGCTAACAGGTGAAAGTATGCCCATAGATAAGAAGATCGGCGATAAGGTTTATGCCGCAAGCATTAACAAATACGGATTTATCAAGTTTAAAGCGGAGAAAGTAGGTTCTGACACCGCACTTGCACAAATCATCAAGTTGGTGGAGGACGCACAGTGTAACAAAGCGCCGATTGCGAAAATGGCAGATGTCATCTCGGGTTTTTTTGTACAGATAGTAGTCGTAATAGCTGTTATTGCTGCTATTGGATGGTTTATTGTTGAAAGAAATGTCGCTTTTTCATTGCAGACACTTATAACAGTACTTGTTATTGCCTGCCCTTGTGCTCTTGGGCTAGCCACTCCCACAGCCATCATGGTTGGCACAGGAAAGGGTGCGGAAAACGGTATACTCCTTAAGGGCGGCGAGGCGTTGGAAATCACCCACAAAATAAAAACCATCGTCTTTGATAAAACAGGTACGATTACAGAGGGTAAGCCAGTAGTAACCGACATAATACCATTGGTCGATATTGAAAGCAAGCGATTATTGCAATTTGCCGGTTCCGCTGAGAAAGGAAGTGAACATCCACTAGGCGAAGCAATTGTAAAAGCATTAGAATTGGAAAACATAGAATTCCTTCCTGTTTCAGGTTTTGAAGCTATTTCAGGAAAAGGTATCCATTGCGTTATCAACGAGCAAGAAATACTGGTTGGAAACAAAAAATTGATGGAAGAGTATGATATTTTATCATTCGAATTATATGATGAAGTGGATCGTATCGCAAGCGAGGGAAAAACACCAATGTATGTTGCGATAGATCAAAAAATAGCGGGTATCATTGCAGTCGCTGATGTTGTCAAGGCGAGTAGCGCAAACGCTATTAAAAAGCTTTCCGAAATGGATATTGAGGTAGTTATGATTACCGGTGACAACAAACGAACAGCGGAAGCTATTGCAAGGCAAGTCGGAATCAAAAGGGTACTTTCTGAAGTACTACCTCAGAATAAGGCGCTTGAGGTCAAAAAACTTCAAGAGAGCGGTGATACGGTAGCCATGGTCGGAGACGGAATTAATGACGCTCCGGCGTTGGCGCTGGCTGATATAGGGATTGCAATTGGAAGCGGAACAGATGTTGCGATGGAAAGTGCTGATATTGTGCTGATGCATAGTGACCTTATGGATGTACCTGCGACTATACGACTTTCAAAGGTGACCATTCGCAATATTAAGCAAAATCTCTTTTGGGCATTTTGTTACAATGCTGCGGGTATTTCTCTGGCTGCAGGGGTACTATATATTTTCGGCGGGCCACTTTTAACACCTACTTTTGCGGCAGCGTCGATGACATTATCGAGCTTGTCTGTGCTTACAAATGCACTGAGATTGAAAAGATTCAAGGTAACTGGTTAAAAAATGGACAATGTTAATTCAAAGGTTTCAGAAACAAAGAAGAAGGAAGGGCGGAACAGTGGCGATCAGAGAAAGAGAGGATTATTTCATGAATAATAAAAAATATCCGCTTTATAAAACTGAGAAAATTTATAATCTTAAAGAAATGGTTAATCTAACTGCTAAAAATTATGGTGACAGAACCGCCTTCTCCTTCGAATTTAAGAAAGAAACCATTAATGTGAGTTATCATCAATTCAAGGCCGATGTTGAGGCACTGGGCACAGCATTGTCTGAACTCGGTATTCAAAATGCGAAAATAGCTCTGATAGGCGAGAACTCTTATGAATGGATTTTGACGTATTTTGCCGTGGTCAATAGCGGGAATATAATTATCCCTTTGGACAAGGAACTCCAAGCGGCAAATTTAGAAGTAATTTTGAATCATTCCGAAGCTGAAATGTTTGTGTATTCTGACGATTATGCTGATATAGCGATTCAATTGAGAAACAGAGCAAGTTTTAAGCACAGTGTCAACATGAACATCTTGCAGGAATACGTTGATATGGGAAGACAATTGATCCATAAGGGTAAAAAGGATGTTGTAGAATATACGATTAATAATAATAAAATGGCGTCACTTATGTATACGTCTGGAACGACTGGTAACCCCAAGGGGGTAATGCTGTCACATAAAAATCTGGCGTCAAACACTATGGGGATTTGCCAACATATATGCTTTCCTGAAAGTAGTTTACTGATATTACCTTTGCACCATATTGCGAGTTTGGTTGGTGGTGTATTATCATTACTGCTTTCTGGAAGTACAATAGCAATTAATCACAGCTTAAAAGAATTATCAAGGGATTTTGCAAAATATAAACCGCAGAACGTTTTGTTGGTTCCAATGTTAATCGAAACATATTATAAACAGATGTTAATAAAAGCCGGGGATGATAAAAGCAAGGAAAATCTAAAAAAAGTTGTCGATGATTTTTTTGGAGGTAACCTCATTACTATTACAGGCGGTGGCGCTCACGTTGACGGAAAATATGTCGATGCATTCAGATCTTTAGGAATACCGGTTATATGGGGGTACGGTCTTACGGAAACGGCTGCTATTGTGTCCGTAAATCGGAATGACTACTATAATGCTAATAGTGAGGGGCAAGTAATCTCATTTTGCGAAGTGAAAATATCTGATCCAGATGAAACTGGTCATGGTGAGATCTTTGTTAAAGGCGATATAGTCATGCTTGGCTATTATAAAAATGAACAGGCTACAAAAGAAGCCTTTAGCGGAGATTGGTTTAAAACTGGCGACATCGGGTTTATAGATCAAGATGGATTTCTGTTTATTACAGGGAGGAAGAAAAATCTGATGATTCTGAGCAATGGTAAAAATGTTTGCCCAGAGGAATTGGAGTTTGCACTAATGAATTTCTCATATATAAAGGAGGCTGTCGTGTATTCCACGGACAACACAATAATAGCAGAATTATTTTTAGATACGGAAACCTACCCTGATTGTAAGAAAAAGCTTGACAGCGATATTTTGAATTTGAATCGGACACTGCCGAAATATAAGAATATCGGAAAGACTTTAATTCGAGAAACAGAGTTTCCTAAAACTACAACGAAAAAGATAAAGAGACAATACAGGTAGATTTTGACTTCTATGGTAATCAAAAAGTTTTGTATTACTTAATGAAAATAAATGGTATTTACAGGAGGAGATTTATGTTTGAATTTACAAATGATGTTGTGAAAGATAATGCAAAATTTCTATCAAATAGAGGAGTTACTTTACCAACTTTTTCTGAAATGAAAAACCCATGTAATATACCCGAACCAATAAAATTAATGCTTAAAGAAGTAGAACTTGACGCTGTTCATCCCCTAAATCTTTATCGCATAACATGGAAGAATGAGCCGGTAAAACTAGGAGGAGGATTTCAATTGTTGCCGAATATTCTTGAATTTCCACCAGAACTTACTGGTGTAAAATCAAGAATTATTGGTTTGTCTGGAAAGTTTTTTCCGACTGGAGCGCATAAAGTAGGATCAAGCTTGGCATGTCTTATCCCCAGAATCATTTCAGGAGAACTGGATTTACAGCACAATTTTGCGGTATGGCCATCTACAGGTAATTTTTGCCGTGGAGGTGCTTTTAATTCAGCAATAATGGGCTGTCATTCTATTTCGGTGCTACCTGAAAATATGAGTAAAGAGCGATTCGATTGGCTGAACAATATTTCAGGTGAGGTAATAACTACATTAGGCTCTGAGAGCAACGTAAAGGAAATCTATGATAGAGTTAATCAATTAAGAATGGAGCGCAACAATGTTGTTGTCTTTAACCAATTTTGTGATTTTTGGAACTACTTATGGCATTACGAAGTGACAGCAAGTACTTTTCTTGATTTATTTAATAGTATAAAAGGTGACACAGAAAGATTTGCTGGAATATGCTTATCATCAGGATCATCTGGTACACTAGGCTGTGCTGATGCGATAAAGGATGTTTATCCGTCAGTTAAGTTAGCAGTTGGCGAGGCATTACAATGCCCTACCTTGCTTATGAATGGATATGGAGAGCATACAATTGAAGGAATTGGTGATAAACATGTACCGTGGATCCATAATGTAAGAAATACGGATATGATTGTTGGGATTGATGATAATCATTGCAAAGAAATTTTTAAGTTATTCAATTTACCTGCTGGGCATGAGTACCTTAAATCCATCGGTATTAACGATTCCATAATTCAAAAGTTAAATTGGTGTGGTATCTCAGGAATAGCAAATTTATGTCTGGCAATAAAGTTTTCAAAATATTACGAATTAACATCTAATGATATTGTGTTTACGATTTTAACAGACTCTACAGAAATGTACCAATCAAAACTTTTAGAGGAGGATTACAATCTATTCGACGCCCAAATAGCGTATCTTGTTTTTCTTCAGGGATTGAAGACCGACTATATTGATGAATTGACATACAAAGATAAAAAACGAATACACAATTTAAAGTATTATACATGGGTCGAGCAACAAGGAATGTCTGTTGAAGAATTGGATCGCCAATGGCATGATCCTCATTATTGGAAAAAAATACAGTTAAGTACAAAGAAAATTGATGAATCTATTCAAGAGTTCAACAATAACATATAATACCTGAATATTGAGGATTATTATAATAGTTGAGCTTGATTTAAGAACCGGAAACATCGTAGCGCAGGAAGCCTTGAAGTCCAAGCCGGATTTCTTATTTGGCGGGATGGACTGCTTTATATCAGGTGTTACGAAAACGCCCTTGACCAGCTTGCCGGCCAGGGCGTTCTTCGTGATACGATATAATAGGGAAACACTGACTGAAGCCATATTTTTTATTTCTCAAATGCCGCAAATGTCCTAATCAATTCTTCTAAGCTGTTGTCTTCTTGGTCGGTTCCGGAGGCAAATGTGTCCGGCATCATTTTTAACGCGTATTGCTTGGCCGTATCATATTGTTTCTGACTGTATTCCAGCAGATAGCTGATATCTTCTTTCGTCAGGGCGTCCGATAGATCGTTATAAGCCTGGCGGACTCCTTCGCTTCTTGATGCCAGAGCGTCTTCGACATTCAGCTGATCTTCATTGGCTTTTAAATAAGCTGCTTCATACTGGTCTTTCCGAGTCTGCCATAAATTGTTTGCCTCTTCCTCACTCAATCCGTCCGGCATTTCAGATGCTTCTTGCATCCGCCGCGCCTGCGCCATTTCATTTTTTCTTGCAACCGTAGCGTCAAGCTGTTCTTTTCGGTATTGAATCAGATTTTCAAGGTCTTGATTGGTCAAGGCATCTGGAATCTCATGATAGGCTTTCTTGACTCCGGCTGAACTTGAGGCAAGGATATTCCGGCTGTCTGGCTGTCCTTCATTTGCCTTCAGGAGAGCTGCTTGCAGCTGGTCACGCCGGTAGGCTAACAGATCATCAACATCCTGTTCGGTCAAGGCTTCCGGAATCTGGGTATCGGCTTTCATATATCCTGACGGAAACTGGGTATCGGCTTTCGTATCTCCTGCCGGGAACTTGGAACCGGCTGCCGTATATGCCTGAACCTTAGGATTATAGCCGGTTCGGTTTCCATATGCCTTCGGGCCGCCGGCTAAACTTGCCTGCTTCGGCAATTCATGTCTGATTCCGGCTTTCAGGCGCATTTCCTTGAGCTGTTCCTGAACCTTGGGATTATAGCCGGTCTGGTTACCGTATACCACTGCCGCCGTGCCGCCGTTCTGAGTGGCTGCCCGTTCCAGAAGACTATGTTTCGGGTCGCTATTCAACTGTTCTCCGACCCGGTTTTTGATCGGTACCCTGGTTTCGTTCTGTGCCGGTAAGTCGGCCGGTCTTGTCCGCATCCGTGGCCCGTGCTCCTGTGCCATCCGGCCATGCTCGTGAGGCGGTTTCCCTCCTGACATCTTCTTAGAGGCCGCTTTCTGCTGGGCTCTATGCTTTAAGATAGCTGCTTCCAGATGGGCAGGGCCTTCTCCGGCTCGATACATCTCAGAAGACTTCTGCTGTCCTGCTTCGCTCAGTTCCAGCTGAGCGGAGGGTCCTTCCGGTATGCCGGGTTTTTGCTGCTCCGGTGCCGGAGCGGCAGCATCTGAAGGGGGGCTTGCCGGCACCTCATATTCAGATGAGTCAAATGTTGGCTGTGTTCCTAATCCATTAATAGCCATGTCGTACCTCCTTGTACTTTTGTAAAAAAGATAGATTATATCTTTTTTCGTAATAATTATCGGCATAATCACGTAAGAACATTATAGTGATATGCTATTTTTACAGAAATTTTATGACATGCTGTCATCATGTAAAGCTTCCGACAGGTGAAGGTGAAGAAGCAAAATATCACTTATAAGTACGCCGAATATAATAATAGTAATAAGTGATTAAAAGATGATGACACTATTGTCTTTTAAAAAATACAGGAGATTATAATGGCTACTATTTCAGGAAGGCTGATTTTTGACAGGGAGCGGACGTCGGTTGCCTCCGCGTCTCAGACAGGACTGGCCAATGTACCGATTGTATTACAAAATACGGCGACCGGCGCCATGCTGGCCGTCATGACGGATGCAAACGGCAATTATACCTTTAATAACGTTCCCAACGGCAGCTATCAGATCGTGGAATCTTATGGCACGCCAGCTACAGCTACGCCGGGAAATTTTAACAATGCAGTCACGGCACCGATACTCAATGGCGGAACCTTTCCGCCGATCAGCTATGCCCAGAACCCGCCGGCGGGGGCGACGAATCTTGACGCCACCACGCCCACCACCATCAAGATCAATGTCAGCGGCGGAGACATCACCGGCCAGAATATCCTTAACGGCCCGGTGACCTATACCCCGATCGAGACAATCACCGATGCAAATGTCGTGATTTCTCCTACCAATCTGATTACCAAGGCCGATAACGGGACGTTCGGGACTTATCCGGCCGGCACGGCGGCTAACACTGGCGCCAACCCCAATCCCTATCCGGATATCGGGACAGAGTTTAACTATGTCCAGCCGAATCCGTATTATGTTCAGCCCAACGACGGCGAATATACGATTCAGAATATTATGAGCAATGCCATCCCGAATCAATATTTTACCTGGTGGCGGATTGCCGATCACACCGAGGGAGATGAAACGGGCCGGATGATGATCGTGAACGGCTATAATCCCGGGGCGGTTTTTTTTCAGCAACAGGTAACTGTAAAGCCGAATACGTATTATCTTTTCAGCTCGTGGATCTTAAACTTGGCCAATACCACCTCTCTGGTTAACCCGCAGCTGGGAGTACAGGTGATCGGCGCGAACGGACAGGTGTTATATAACGATACTTTGGGGGCATTGATACCGACGAATACCAGCAATCCCGAATGGAAAGAAATCGGCACCGCGCTCTATACCCAGAACAATAGCTCAATCACGGTAAAGTTTGAAAGCATGGGCCCGGCCGCCACCGGTAACGACTATGCCATCGACGACATCACGTTGCATGAGATCAGCTTCCCGCTCTATACTCCGGTAAAATCTGCGGATAAGACCCAGATCAATGTCGGTGACACCGTAAACTATACAGTGACGCTTAACAACCCCGGCATCAATCCTCTTACCGAAGTCACGATAAAGGATGTGATGCCGGCCGGAATGACTTTTGTCCCCGGCAGCATGACCGTCAACGGTCAGGCTAATTCGGCCGCCAATCCCGATGTCGGCTTTACCGTACCGGATCTTCAGGGAGGCGAAACAGTGACCATTGTTTTTACAGCAAGGGCGGTTTCCGTACCCAATCCTAATCCCACCGGTAACACGGCAACGGTCAGTTATAATTATTCGCCGGTTCAAGGCGGCATCCCGTCACCTTATACTGTCACATCGAATCAGGTTCCGGTGAAAATTCTCTCCGCCGATTTAGCCATTGTCAAAACCGGAACTACGGATCCGATCACCGCCGGCGGTGACTTGGAATATCGGCTGCAGGTAACCAATAACGGCATCGACCCGGCAGAAAATCCGGTGATTACGGATATGATTCCCGCCAATCTGCAAAACGTTACCTATAGCGCAGACGGCGGCATCACATGGAATGCCTGGACAGGAGAGGTTAATCTGCCGTCCATAGCACCAGCCGGCACGGTGGATGTCTTGGTCAGGGCCACCGTCAGCAGCGCTGCCGACGGTTTTATTCAGAATACCGCCGTGGTCACCAGCCCGACTTTTGATCCTGATACTTCTAACAACAGCTCGACTGCGGTAGCACCGGTAATCGGCAGTGCCGATCTGGCGGTAGTTAAGACCGTAAGCCCGGCGACAGTGACGGCCGGCGAAACGATAACTTACCACCTCATTGTTTCCAATGCCGGGCCCTCCGATGCCGTCAATACGATAGTTTCCGATGCGTTGCCCGCCGGGCTGACAAATGCCATGTATTCGGCTGACGGAGGAATCACCTGGAATAACTGGACCGGAACTTACAGCATCGCCAATCTGGCGGCCGAACAGTCAGTTGCACTTGAGATCAGGGCCGATGTCGACCCGTCAGTGACAACAACGCTTGCCAACACGGCTACGGTAACCAGCGACATCCCGGATACCAGTCCTAATAATAATACTTTTTCGGTTACGACGCCGGTAACGGCAGCCGCTGATCTGGTGATTTCCAAGGTGGCCGATAAAAATCCCGCGCCTGCGAATGAATTGCTGACTTATACGGTTACTGCCGTTAACAACGGCCCTTCCAATGCCGCTAATGTACAGATTAACGACGCTGTCCCAGCCCTGCTCAGTAATGTTCAGTACTCCCTTGACAATGGTGCTACATGGAGTACCTGGAACGGTTCGTACCTGGCCGGCACGCTGGCAGCGCAGTCAGATTTCACGCTTTTAATCCGCGGCAGGGTAGGAGATGTTGCCGGCGGTCTCATCAATAATACCGCCAGTGTGACCAGCGATACCGATGACCCCAGTCCGGGCGATAACAGCACGACAGTAACCACCCCGATCAACACATCAGCCGATCTTTCGGTGACCAAATCCGTGAGCCCGGTATTTGCCGAACATGGGCAGCAGGTGACTTTCACCGTTACCGTCCAAAATGCCGGACCGAACGCGGCCAGAAATGTCGCTGTGCGCGATGTCATGCCGAGCTCGCTTCTGAACGGCCAGTATTCCTTGGATAACGGCGCGACATGGCAGAATATCACGGGTTCCCTTTTCATCCTCGGCACGGTGGAAGCAGGAGCAACCGTACCGGTCTTACTGAGAGGAACCGTTGACCAGACTACGGTCGGTGTTGTTACCAATAATGCGTCGCTCAGCTCCGACACCCCTGATCCGGATATGAGTAATAACAGTACCAGTACTAATTTTACGATCGGCAATACGGCTGATCTGAGCATGACCAAAACAGCCGACAAGGAGACAGCGTTTGCCGGTGACAGATTGACCTATACTCTGGCCGTCCGTAACAGCGGGCCGGATAACGCGACAAATGTGGTTTTAAGCGATGACCTGCCGACGGTTCTGCTGACACCGGAGTTTTCTGTTGACAATGGGGCGACATGGCAGACGTGGAGCAGTCCGTATACAATCGGCACGGTTCCTGCCGGAACGACGGCAACAGTCCTGATCAGGGGTACTATTAATCCCAGCGCCAGTACCGCTCAGCTTGCTTCGATTACCAATATCGGCAGTGTCAGCTCCGACACCCCTGACCATAACCCGGATAATAATACGGGTACGGTAACCACGCCGGTTTCCGCTTCCGCTGACTTAAGCGTAACCAAGACCGGAAGCCCGAATCCGGTTGTTTCGGGTAATAGGCTAACCTATAACATTACGGTTACTAACAATGGTCCGTCCAATGCCGAAGGCACGCTCTTGATTGACAGCCTTTCCGCCAGTATTATCAACCCGGAATATTCAGCTGACGGCGGTGTCACTTGGCTGGCATGGTCCAGTCCGTTGTCAATTGGAACATTGGCAGGCGGTTCAAGCCAAAATATTCAGATACGGGGAACCCTCAATTCGGCGGTTGTCGGCAGTGTCACCAATACGGCGGTGGTCAGAAGCACGACGCCTGACCCCAGTATGGACAATAATACAACTACGACTGATACCCCGATACAACCCAATGCGGATATTTCGGTCGTGAAAACCTCAGATGCCGATATTGTCAATGCGGGAACCCTTCTGACCTATACGTTGACGGTTGCCAATACCGGGCCGTCTTATGCTGAGGATGTGGTTCTGACCGATGCTCCTCCGGGCGATCTGGGGAATCCGGAATATTCGACGGACGGCGGCCTGAGCTGGGCACTGTGGACCGGGTCGCTTAGTATCGGTACGATAGCAGCAGGGTCTTCTTCCAAGATATTGCTGCGTGGGACGGTAAAAAGCGGTACGGCGTCAACGTTATCCAATACGGCTTTAGTACGTGAGACGACGCCGGATCCAAATCCTGCCAACAACAGTTCCAGCGTTTCGGTTTCGGTGTGCCAGAGTATTGATCTGGCGGTTACCAAGACGGCTGATAGGACTTCGGTCAAGGCCGGTGACCTGATAACGTACAGCGTGGCAGTGAGGAATAACGGTTCTCAGCAGGCTGATAATGTAACTGTGGCCGATATGATTCCGGCGGAGCTGGGAAATGCGATGTATTCTGTCGATGACGGCATGACCTGGAGCAGCTGGAGCGGCAGCCTGGCCCCGTTTACGCTGGCAGGCGGGGGAACCCGGCGGTTATTGATCCGCGGCACAGTGCGGGCGGCGGCAGCCGGCTGTATTGCCAATCTGGTCACGGTCAAAGGAAGCGCACCGGACCCGGATCCGACGAATAACCATGCGCTGGTGGTAACGCCGATTATCCCTGATGGGCCGGAACCGCCTCCGCCGGCGGGCTATGCTGATCTCTGCGTGGAAAAGACTTCCAGCAGCAGCTGTGTAAGGCCGTATGAATATGTCCAGTATATGGTTGTGGTTAAAAATAAGGGACCGAATCCGGCAATACAGGTCAGCCTTAAGGATGACTTGCCGAAGGAACTTACCGATGCGGAATATTCCGATGACAACGGGCAGAGCTGGAATTGCTGGGAAGGGACTATGGACTTAGGAGATATGATGGCGGGTGAGTCAAGGACGATCTGGATCTCGGCAAAAGTCTGTACTTGTGCCTGCGGCAGTATCACGAATACGGCGTCAGTGGCGTCGGAAACGGACGACCCGGATCTGAGGGATAACCGGGCATCGGTGGAGCTCCGGATTATTTGATCGAGAGGGACTGTTCAACAGAGTAGTATCAAAAAATTTCCAGCTAAAAACGCAGCCATATGACGGCTGCGTTTTTAATCTATGTCAGTAACATGTAACATGATGGGTTCACCCTGGTCATCAAAGACCAAGTATGCTAGATGTGAGCAGTAGCTCATCCTAAGCCCGTGCCTCCGTCATCGTAGCTGTAGCCGGGGATGAAGTCGCTGTCGGAGGTATCGAGATAGGATAACTGCTTCGAATCGATGTCGATAGTCATTCTCGCCACGCGGCCAGTATCGTCAGTTACGTTAAAGCTGATTTTCCGGCCCTTTTCATAGACAGTAAAGTCATATGGCATGTCCATGTCCGATTGCACTGCCTCACGGGCGGCATTAAGTTGCTCTAATTCGTTGCTGCCGAGGTTAATGCTGATATTAGTAAATTCCACGCTTGCCACCTGCGAATGGCTGAAATGCTTCTCCGCGAATGCCCGGGCAAGTTCGGCATATGTCTCAACGTCATCCGGAGCCTCATACTGCAGGGTATTGAGCTCATTCATGGTCATAGGAAAGGGTTTTCCTGTTCCCCAATCGGTCGAGTAGTCGTATTTGGTGATGGAAATTCGTTCGCCCGTCACCGCATCAATGGAAAAATAATAATTTACAACGGCGTCATAAACGTAATTTTCATCGTCAAAATATTTGGCGGGATCTTTATTATACGCGGCATACTCCAAGGCATCCTCATGATCGGCAATATTTCCGATCCAGTGAGCTCGGCTCTGAGAGGGGAATGCGGAATAATTTATTACGACAGACTTGCCGTCGATGTTTTCACCATACATATCGTAGATATACTGGGCGCCGATCAGGGCCGCTTCTTCCATGGACATTGCATTTGCGTCAGGAATGCTGGTTCCCTCGCCGTCCCGGTCGGGTCTTTGGAAAGTCATTACCGTAAGTTCCGGTTCTTGGTATTCCGGGATCTTTTCCGCGGGGCTTTGATCCGGATCAGCATTTTGAGCTGTGCCAATCGTTTCATCCGTATCAATACGATCATCGGGATTCGTATTACTATTATCATCCGGATTATCACGTTCGTCCGTCGGCTGGATGTCCTCAGTTGCGGATGGTGTCTCGGGCTGGGTTACCGCCGCGAAGGCGAGACGGTTTATTCCGATAAACGCTCCGCTTGCAAGCAACAGTGTGATAGCCACGGCACCGGCTACTCTTAATAGATTTTTGTTAATTTTCATTTTTTTGCTCCTTCTTATTATCAGTCATTATCCTATCAGTTATTATCAGAATCTGTGGGCCTCACAAGTATGATAATAGCGCCGGTTTTTTATGACTTTATTCGGAACTTGTTAGGAAGCTGTAAAGTTTACCGATACTTTTGTGCCCTGGCCCGGTGTAGATGCAATGTGTAGCTCGGCACTGTGGGCCAAAGCAATCTGACGGCAGAGCGACAATCCCAGGCCGATGCCTCCGTACTCGCGGCTGCGGGCTTTGTCCACGCGATAAAAGGGTTCGGTCACTTTGGCCAGGCTTTCGTTCGGGATGCCGCAGCCGCTGTCGGTCACTGAGAGGATGATCTGCCCAGCCTCCTGCTTGGCCTTTAGACAGATTATCCCTCCGCTCTCCGGGCAAGCCTTCAGGGCGTTGACGATGAGATTGAGCAGAAGGCTTCGCAGCAAATCTTCTTGTCCCATCATCTTGTCAGCTTCGCAGACACAGATCAGCTCGGCTTTCTTTGCTGTTATAGGCTCCCGCAGGCTCTGCGTGACGTCATCGAACAGACGCGGCAGCATGACAAGCTCTTTTTTGCGGGGGATTGACGCAGCATGGTCAGCGCCAACAGAGAATCGGATATTTTCCGCATGTATGCCGCCTCATTCAGGATCAATTGTGCGGATTCGATGATTTCTTCCTCGCCTAGCCGTGCTTTTTGCATATATTCTGCATAGCCGTAGACGGAGGTCAGCGGCGTCCGGATCTCGTGGGCAAAATTATCGACAAAGTGCTGCTTCTGCGCCGCCTCATCAGCCAGGAGAAGGATCTGCTTCTCGATTTCCGCGGCCATGCGGTTATAGTCTGCCGCCATAGAAGCCAGTTCGTTTTTTCCCTTTATGGATATTCGCTCATCATAATGTCCGGCGGCGATCTTGCGCGAGGCTTGGGAAACCACCGCCAGCGGCTTGAATATCCCGGTCAGGATAACATAGAGGGCAACAGCGGTAACAATAGAAAAGGCGACGGCAATCAGCAGCAGGATATTTTGCACGTGGCTAAGCTCGACGATATTCTGGGTGATGTCGCAGGAATAATTCAAGTGATAGTTTCCGAAAGCGCCGGAGAGGGGAGCACTGATCCGGATCATATTTTTGCCGTCCTGTTCATCGAAATAGAGCTGGTTCGGGTTCGATGCACCAAGCCGATGTTCAATATATAGCAAAATATTGTTTTTTTGATAATATATTTTATAGTTATTCGCAAGAACGTGGATATCTTCCAGGAATGTTTCACTATCCGAATTCTTCCCGCTCAAAACCGCGAGATCTTTCGCCAGTGAGTTAGATATCGTGGCATACTCCGCTTCACTCTTTTTCTTCAACATCGTCAGCTGGCTGTTCGTCAGGTGAAGAGAAACGGTGCCGAGACTGGAAAAGAAGATAAGTATAAAAAGCAATAGGTGGAAAAAAAAGTCTTTAGTTTCATTATAAGGAAGTTGTTAAATATTTCATCGTAAAAAAATTAAGGCATATTATTGCAAGATAATGAATGATAATATAAAAATGAAGAAAAACCTATGACATAATTCTATTTCTTAAACATAAAATATATAAAACTTAGATTCGGGACATTAGCCGGACAAAAAATATCAATACAACATAATATATTATTAGCACAAAGACATAATTATGTCAAAACAAGAAATATTTATAACTTATTACCGTTATTTCCGCAATCCACGCAACCACACATCATAGACTTCGAACGCGGTCGGCCATACCTTCCCCTTTCTTGCACTTCTTATTTAACTCGTGTATTTACCAAATATGCGCACTTCTGCTTGACGCGTTGAGCAAATGCTCATGACTTCTGTTTAAATATCGAAATCCCCACCCAGTCCATTAAATAAAATAAAAATTACATTCAACCTCAAATGACAATTTTCGTAACTTGCCCGTACATTATACAAAAAAACTGTAGAATAGACAATATGGCTTTTATTTCCGACGCTCTTATTGTATTATAATTTTTAACTTTATAATACATCATATGACGATTATCAGCAGACTCGAGGACAAAAGAAGCATGATTCGCGGAAATCTGGGCGTATCTCAAATCATTGTTTCATTAGGAATACCGGAAAGGAGAAGATTCCATGTCAATATACGATTTTGGACTGACCAAACAGCAACAAGAAAAGAAAGAAGAATTCAAAGAATTTGTCGACCGTGAGATTGTCCCGGTTGCTGGGCGGTTTGACGCGATGGAGGAAATGCCGCAGTCCATGATTCAGAAACTGATCGACCGGGGATACTGGGGGGCGGAACTGCCTCTGGAATACGGCGGGGCAGGTATGGATCATATTACGTACGGGTTATTTAATGAAGAGATCGGGCGCGGCTGTGCCAATGTCCGCAATATGATCGGCGTCCAGGGCATGTTTTCTACCGCCATCCTGCGCTGGGGAAGCGAGGAACAACGAAAGCAGTGGCTGCCACGGGTAAGTTCCGGAGAGCTGATAGCGGCATTTGCCCTGACCGAGCCGGAGATCGGCAGCGATGCCAAAAACATCCATACAACGGCCCGTCAGGAAGGCTCTGGATATATCATTAACGGCAGGAAGAAGTGGATCTCCTTCGGAGGGAATGCCGACGTATTTGTCCTCTTTGCCAAAGTGGACGGCCAGGTCAGCGCTTTTATCGTCGAGCGGAATACCCCCGGCTTTACCTGCAAGCCGATCACCGGCCTGCTCGGTTTCCGGGGTTCGATGCTGGCCGAGCTTTGCTTGGAAGAATGCCGGGTGCCGGCCGGTAATCTGGTCGGACAGGTAGGATTCGGCTTGGCACTGGTGGCCAACCACGGTCTGGCGCACGGACGATACAGCACCGCATGGGGGGCGGTCGGCCTGGCGCAGGCGTGCCTGGATGCCTGTCTGGACTATGCCGGCCAAAGAATGCAGTTTGGTGCGTACTTAAAGGATCATCAGCTGATTCAGCAGATGATTGCCGACATGGTCACTAATATTATGGCGGCCAGGCTATTGTGTCTCCGGGCCGGCCAGCTTAGGGAGCAAGGGGATGAAAAAGCTCTGCTGGAGACTTCGGTAGCCAAAAACTTTTCGGCAAACATGGCTTTTAAGGCGGCAAATGATGCAGTTCAGATCCATGGAGCCAACGGCTGCGGTTCCGAATATCCGGTCCAGAGATATATGCGGGATGCCAAGATCATGGAAATCGTCGAGGGCAGTACCCAGATTCAGGAAATCATCATTGCCGGCAGCGCGTTCAGAAACGTCCGTGACAGGAAATAAACAAGGAGGAAACACGATGGACATGACTTATGATATTAAGATTGATCCAGCCCTGGCGATCGGCCACAAAGAGGAACTGGAAAAACGGATATTTTTCATTTCAGCCGATATCTCCGGTTTTGAATTGCTGACGGATGAAAAGCAGATTCAGGGCATCAAGCTCAGCCTGCTGTCAGGGGCCGATCCGCAGCTGATAGCAACCAATGTCAACAAGGTAATCCAAAGCGAGATCGCCCAGCAGATCGCCCTGCCGCCGAAAGTCATCTGGCGTTCGGCAAGACATCATCAGGCATATCAGGAGGGTTTGTTCGACCGGCTCCTGGAAAAAGAGATGGTCTATGAAATGGGAGAAGGCCTGGTCTGTTTCGGGGATCAGCTGATCCGCTTAATGGACACCTTGGATGATGTCATAAAAAACATGACCGTTTCCCAGTTTGCGGCCCAGGAATACCGCTATCCTACTTTGATCCGGACCAAAGCCCTGGAAAAATGCGGGTATTTCAAATCGTTCCCGCATATGCTGATGTTTGTCAGCCGGCTTCATAACGATATCGACATGTATCAGGAATTTCAGGATAACTACCGCCAGAAAGAAGGAATCGGCCCTTATATCTTCCCGTTGTTCAAAAATGCCGATTACTGCCTGCCGCCGACCATGTGCTACCACACCTATCATCAGCTGCAGAATACGCGTTATTCTGAAAACCGGAACCAAGTGATCACATCAAAAGGAAAGTCATTCCGCTATGAATCGAAGTACCACCGCACCCTGGAAAGGCTGTGGGATTTTACCATCAGGGAAATTGTTTTTCTGGGATCCAAGGACTTTGTTTTGGAATGTCGCCAGAAATATATGAAATTCACGTTTGACATCATCGATAAATTAGGACTGGAAGGGCATAGTGAAGTTGCCAGCGATCCGTTTTTCTGCAATGCCGACAGCGCGGCCAAGATCTTCAATCAGAAAATGCAGGAACTGAAATATGAGCTCCGGCTCAATGTGACCGGTGACCGCACCATCGCCGCTGCCTCCTTTAATTTTCATGATGAATTCTTTGGGGAACGTTTCAATATTAAGCGCGGGGAAACGGAATGGATGCGGTCGGGCTGTGTCGGTTTTGGGATTGAGCGCCTGGTTTATGCCTTTATCAGCCAGCATGGGCTGGATGAAAAGAAGTGGTATGAAATTATCGATCCCCTGGCTGAGGTATATAAAAGCAAGTAAAAGCAAAAGTAAGAGCAAAGGAGCAATTGAAATATGAGAAAAATCGGTGTGATCGGCGCCGGGGTCATCGGCACCGGCGTGGCCCAGGATTTTGCGGAATATGGCTTTCAGGCAGTTGTCGTGGATATTACCAAAGAAGCTCTGGACAGGGCTCAGGCGGTGATTCAAAAAGATCTCCGGTTCCGCAGATTTTTTCGGGGCAACGAGAATCTGGAAGAGGAACAGAAGGTCTTGAACCGAATCTTGTTCACCATGGATTATCAGCTGCTTCATGATGTGGAGCTGGTGGTGGAAAATGTGACCGAAGATTTTGAAATTAAGAAAAATGTTTATCTGCAGATCGATAAGATCTGTCAGCCGGAGTGCATTTTCATGGTGAATACATCCTGCATCTCCATTACGAAGATCGCGGCCCTGACCGGCCGGGCGGATAAAATCATGGGAGTTCATTTTATGAACCCGGTTCCGCTAAAAAAATCAGTCGAGTGCATCCGCGGCTACCATACCTCCGATGCCACTATCCGGACGGCCAGGGAGTTATTGGCTGAACTGCAGAAAGAAAGCCTGGTGGTAAATGATTATCCCGGTTTCGTATCCAACCGGATTTCCCACTTGTTTATGAATGAAGCGGCTTTTGTAATTCAGGATCAGGTTTCCGATCCGCAGACAGTGGATGCTATTTTTAAAGGATGTTTCAGCCATAAAATGGGGCCTTTGGAAACAGCCGACCTGATCGGCATTGATACCGTGGTAAATTCACTGGATATCCTGTATCAAAGCTATCAGGACAGCAAATTCCGCTGCTGCCCGCTGCTGCGCAAAATGGCTGCGGCCGGCTTGCTGGGACGTAAAACCGGCCAGGGCTTTTATAAATATGTCTGATCTGACTGAGCAAATCTGTTTGGGAGCTTAAAAGAATTTGAGAGAATAAGAGGAAGAAAGAGGGAAACAAGCTATGAAAATAAAAGAGAAAGTAAGAAGTTTTTTGGGGGAACATGTGAACGGCAAGGAGTTTGACGACACGGATAATATCTTTGAAAAAGGGCTGGTAAATTCCTTATTCGCAATGAATCTGGTGACTTTCGTGGAACGGGAGTTTGCGGTCGCGATTGATAATGCCGATCTGGATTTAAACAACTTTAAAGATGTCAACGCGATTACCACATTTGTGGAAAGAAAACTGGCGTAGCGGCGGAGTCTCGCAGCGGCGTTGCGATTGGATGCGTCTCTGGATTAGGAGTTCGCTGTCATAATATAAATTCGAGGAGGGTGCATAAGTGAAATGGACAGATAACGTTGTGGAAGCACTGAAGCAACTCAGCAAGACCGACAAAGGGATAACGGTAGTCCCGGCCAAGGACGTAAAAAAGCTGATATCTTATCAGGAGCTGTGGAACAGAAGCTGCTATTTGGCAGAGTGGCTGGAAAACCATGGTGTACAGGCAAAACATGAGGTAATTATTAAATGCGACAGCATTGAGCTGTTCTTATATACATTCTGGGCATGCGCAATCGGTAATTATATTGCGGTTCCCTTGGATGCCGCCAATAACAATGCCAATCAGGAGCTCCTGTCGCTGGTCTTAAAGAAAACCGATCATCCCGTTATTGTCAGTGACGTTGCCATCAAAGACCAGGACAGCGTTACGGTATTCCATATCGAAGATGTCTATGAAGACATCCTTTCTTGCGGTGACTATGCTGACCGCGGCTACATAAGCAGTCCTGACGATATCTTATATGTCCTTTATTCATCCGGGACGACCGGTATCCCGAAAGGCGCGGTCATCACCAAGGCCAATGTCGCTGCCAATGCGGAAGGTTTTATCAAGCAATATGAGATCGATGATCAGGACCGGTTTTTGTCATGGCAGCCGCTGACCCACTGCTACTGCCTGGTCTCCCTGCACCTTACGCCCCTTTTGGCCGGCCTGGATCAGTGTTTTATTTCCTCGAAGCTGTATATGAAGCAGCCGACGGTCTGGATGGACATGATCCATGAATTCCGTGCTACCAGGATTGCTTCGGTGCCGTTTGCCCTGAAACATTTTACCAACGTATATAATAAGATTGAAAAACGATTCAACTGGGATATTTCCTGTGTCAGATGCATGGTGCTGGGCGGTGAGCAGATACACTATGCTCTATATAAAGAATTCAGCGATGCCGTAGCGCCGTACGGTTTTTCCGTTGACAAAGTATCCCCGCTCTATGGCTTGACCGAAGCAACCGTTATGGTTACGACAAACGTCCTCGGGAAAAAAGCTCGGGCCTTCCATGTTACCAACGAAAAGCTGGAAATCGGCGACCTGATCGAGGGCGGTTATACATCCGATGTCTCGGACAGGGACATCGTGTACATGGAGCTGGGCACGCCGCTTGAAACCATATTGCTCAGTATCCGAGACGAGGGTTTTAGCGAGCTTCCGGAAAATACCCTGGGGCAGATCTGCGTCAGCGGCCCCTGCCTGACCTCCGGCTATTATCAGGACCAGGAAGCAACACAGAAGATGATCCGGGACGGATGGCTGTGCACCGGGGACATCGGTTTTATGAAAGAAGGGAACCTGTTCATCGTCGGCCGGGAAAAAGAACTGGTAGTCGCTAACGGGATGAAAATATCCTGTGCGCTGATCGAAGACATGATCGAAAAAAACCTGAGCCACGAGTATGAGCAGTGCGTGGTCTGCAACGGGATGGCCCGCAGCAATGAAAGTGAAAAAGTGGTCGTATTTGTCAAAACCAATGCCGATATCCGCAATGACAAGGAGAAAAACCGCTTTTTAAACTATAAGAACCAGCTGGCAGCCATGATCTTTGACAAAATCGGCCTGACCATCAGCGATGTCGTTCCGGTGGCCGAGATCCCTGAGACGGCCAGCGGGAAGGTGTTCCGGCGTGGGCTTACGGAAAAATTCAATGCCGGGGAATATGAGGAGGTCTTAGCTTTCTTGCATGAGAAAAAGGCGGCTATACCCGGTAAAAGTTATTCCCTGAAGATGATTGAAAAGAAGATCACAGATTTTATTCAAGAAAATTTCCGCATCACCGTGACGGATTATCATATGCCGTTTTCTGATTATGGGATTGTTTCCGTGAACATACCAGTTTTTATCCAGGAGCTGAAAGATGAATTCCGGATCAATATCGGTGTCGCCGATTTCTTTAAGTACTTTACCGTGGCGAGGCTGGCGGCGCATATTTATTCGGTTTCCGACACCGCTTCGGATACGGAGGATGCGGCACCGGGAAGTGATGACAGGGACAGTGACCAGATTGCCGTCATCGGCATCAGTAGCCGCTTCCCCGGCGGGGCCAATAGCAATGACCGTTACTGGGAGCTGCTGATCAGCGGAAAAGACGCGATCTGTGACATCCCTAGGGAGCGCTGGGAGCCGGACAAGTATTATGATGCGGACGGCAGCGCGCCAGGAAAGTCATATTGCCGGCAAAGCGGTTTTCTTGACTATAACATCGCCGATTTTGACGCCCGTTTTTTCAATATCTCGCCCAAGGAAGCGGCGGCGCTGGATCCGCAGCAAAGAATGCTCCTGGAGCTCACATGGGAAGCGTTTGAAAATGCCGGCCTGGATATCACCAAATATAACGGCAGCGATACCGGCGTCTATGTAGGAATTTCCATCAGCGAATACTTCATGAGCCAGCTGTATTCCGGCGACCTTTCCCGGATCGGGCCCTACTCCCTGACCGGCGGCTGTTTCAGTACGGCTTGCGGAAGGATATCTTACACATTTGGTTTCCAAGGTCCGTGCCTGGCGGTCGATACCGCCTGCTCGTCGAGCCTTCACGCCCTGCATCTGGCCGGCACGGCGCTTCTGGCTAAGGAAGCCGACCTGCAGGTAGTGGCCGGGGTCAACCTGATCGAGACGCCGTCTACCGGCATCGGTTTCTCCAAATTAAAAGCCACCTCTGCCGACGGACGCAGCAAGTCTTTTGACGCTTCGGCCAACGGGTACGGCAGAGGCGAAGGCGGCGGTGTCCTTCTTTTAAAACGGCTGTCCGATGCCGTCCGTGATAACAATGATATTTTAGGCGTCATCCGCTCGACCTGGGTAAACCAGGACGGCAAGAGCAACGGCCTGACGGCACCGAACGGCGAGGCTCAGGAAAACCTGATCCGTAAGACACTTAAAAAGGCCGGCTTACATCCGCTGGACGTAGACTATGTGGAGATGCACGGGACGGGGACCAATTTGGGCGACCCGATAGAAGTAAATGCGGTGGCAGCAGTATATGGTGCCGGCCGGACGGATGACAGCCTGCTGAAAATCGGTTCCGTCAAGTCCAACATCGGTCATCTGGAATCGGCCGCCGGGGTGGCTTCTGTCATAAAAGTCCTGCTGTCCATGAAACATGAGATGATCCCGGCTAACCTGCATTTCCATACGCCCAATCCGTTTATCGACTGGGAAAATATCAAGGTCGAGGTCATTGACCGGCTGACGCCGTGGAAACGCGAAGGCAGGCTTAGGAGAGCGGCCGTGAACGGCTTTGGTTTCGGCGGTTCCAATGCCCATGTGATCCTTGAAGAATACCGGGCCCCGGAAGCGGTCAAACCGCCGATGCCGGCCGGCCGCGGGCTGGATTTCATCCTGAAGGTTTCCGCCAAGAGTGAAAACTCACTGCGGCAGCTGGTTGAGGAATACCGCAGCCTGTTAAGGAACAGTGACGACAGTAAGCTGGCGGATATTATCTATACAGCCAATACTTCCAGGGCAGACCTGGAGTACCGCTTTGCTGTCTGCGGCAGCTCGAAACAGCAGATAGAAAGCCGGATCGACACTTACCTGAAAGAGGGCAGCGCCGACGGCGTATTTGTCAATACCCAGTTCCCGCACCTGATGCAGAAAGACCGCAAAACCGTCTTCCTTTTTACCGGGCAGGGTTCGCAATATGTCAACATGGGCTGGCTGCTCTACGATTGCGATGAGAGCTTCCGGACGGCATTTGACCAATGTGATAAACTGTTCAAGCCCTATTTGCTGGCTTCTGTCGTTGATCTGGTCTATGGGGATCAGGCTGACAGTGCAGTGATCGGCAAGACCGTCTATGCCCAGCCGCTGATTTTCGCGGTCGAATATGCACTGTGCCAGATGTGGAAGAACTACGGCATCACGCCGGAAATCGTCATGGGCCACAGCATCGGCGAGTATGCCGCAGCGGTGACAGCGGGAATGCTCAGCCTGAAAGACGCGGTCAAGCTGGTTGCCGTCAGGGGCCGGCTGATGGACACGGCTCCGGGGAAAGGCAAGATGGCAACCATCTTTGCCGAACGGGAACAAGTGGAAGCGCTGCTTTCCGGCTATGAACAGACGGTCGGTATCGCCGCCCGCAATGCAAAGGAAACCTGCGTTATTTCCGGCCATGCCGGTGATGTCGACCAAGTTGTCGCAAGGGCCGTGAAAGACGCAGTCACGGTGAAAGAATTAAAAGTATCCCATGCCTTCCACTCGTTGATGATGGAGCCGATCCTGGAAGATTTCCGCCAGATCGCCGCCGACATCCCGTTCAAGGCACCAAAGCTACGGTTTATTTCCTCCCTGTATGGAAAAGAACTGGACGAGAACCAAGTCTTAGACAGCGACTACTGGACCAGGCATCTCCGGGAAGAGGTGGACTTTTATAAAGCCGTGACCAGCATTGACCCGAAAGAAAATTACCTGCTCTTGGAAGTGGGGAGCAACCGGGTTCTGGCCGCCTTATGCAAGCTGACTTTTGGAGAGGAACGTTCGATCGCCGCGACTTTAAATATCAAGCGGGAAGACCGGATCCAGCTGGCGGAAGGAATTGCCTATGCCTATGTGGCGGGAGCCGGTATTCAATGGGATCAGGTGATATTCGCCGGAATCACGCAGTGGAACAAGGCTGCGCTTCCGAATTATCCCTATGAAAAGACTGCGTATTGGAGTGAACTACTGTATGACCGGCAGACGAAAGCGATTGACAGCGAAGCATACCATCCGGTTCTGGGGCAGCGGATTGACTTGTCGTACCTGGATAACGCCACCTTATATCAAAGCCGGTTTGCGGCGTCCGAGCCGTATTTTATGAAGGAGCATGTGATTTTCGACACCTCGATATCCCCGGCGGCGGCCCATCTGTCCATGATGCTTTCAGCAGTAAAGGACACCGGCAAAGCCAAGAGCTGTACGCTCAGCAATATCGAGTTCCGGGCTCCGCTGGCAGCAAAGGACGACGAAGAGCGGCTTGTCCAGATCGGAATCAATAAGGAAGAAAGGCTGTCGAGATTTAAGATTATCAGCCGCGACTATCAAACCCGCAACGATAAATGGCTGCTTCATGCCAAGGGCGACCTTAAGATCCATGCCGACTACAGCAAGCCGGACATGAAAGCGGATATTGATGCATTTGAAGGGCTGAGTTACCGGACCGACATGGAAGAACGGGGCGTATATGATGCCATGACAAGATCAGGCTTTGCCCTGGGTGACGGTTTCCGCCGGATCAAGCGGATTCACTATCGGGAAGAAGACTGTATCTGTGTGCTTGAGCCCCTGAAAACCGTTCCGTATTTCAACGATTATGTACTGTATCCGGGAATGATCGACTCTATTATCCAGACCGGCATTGCTTTTACACTGGAGAAACAGATGTACGGGCAGGACAAGGGTACCGTGATCCCCTACTATTTAGAAAAATTCACCTACAACTTCAAAGAATCGGAAGTCTTATGGTGTAACACCAGGGCGGTCCTGAAGGACGACATTATCTATGTTAACCTGGTCGCTTACAATAAACACGGGGAAGTCATCGTAAGCCTGCAGAACCTGATGGCCAAACTGACTAACCGCGACAGCCTGCTGAAGGAGGTTAAGAATCTGGGCAAGCTGTACTTCCACTCGGCTTGGCTTCCTGCCGAGGAGAACCGGGAAATGCCAAAGCTCCGCAATGACCAGGTGTACCTGATGGTCACGAATGACAGGGAAACCTCGGCATGTTATACCCAGAAAATGAAGCAGCAGGGCGCGGCCGTCATTTCGGTGAATCCGGGCGACGGATTCCAGAAAACAGACCGGCTGAATTACCTTGTGAATCAGGAGCAGCAGGAAGACTGGGGAAAGCTTCTACGTTCTGTCTATGAAGAGACCGGCAGCAAAAGCCTGCATATCGCTTTCTGCTTTAAGGAAGACCAGGCCGGGAAGAATGCCCTTCAGGCAAAGCAGGAGCCGGTCAAGGCCTTGTTTTATCTGATTCATGCCATGACGGAGCAGGGGTTTGCCAGAAAAAGTAAGCTCAATATTTTAAGTAATCAGGTTCACCGCGTCGGTGACATCCGGCAGCTTAATTTATCCGCTTCCATGATCTGGGGCTTGTCAAAAGTCATCAGCCTGGAATATTCCGGGCTGTTCGGCGGGATCGTAGACGGCGACGATGATTTCTTCCGTTCCGACGAGCTGGTGAAGGAGGCGCTGCGGACTGACGGGCAGGAGATCTGTTACCGTAAGGGAAAACGCTATGCCGCCCGCCTGATCAGCCACAATGAACATCTGAACCTGAGAGAAGAACAAAAAAAGACCATTGTTATACGGGATGATGTCTCCTATCTGATTACCGGAGGGACTGGAGCCGTCGGTCTGGCCTATGCCGAGCAGCTGGCTGCCGGAGGCGCGAAATACCTTATTCTCTTGTGCCGGAAAGTACCGGTTACCAGTGCCGCAAAGCAGATCCGCCAGTTAGAAGAGCAAGGGGTAACGGTCCGGGTCGTCTTTGCGGACGTCTGTAAACAGGATGAGCTTACCGCGGCTTTGGGCCAGCTGAAAGAAACGATGCCGGAAATCCAAGGGGTCGTACATGCTGCCGGTGTTTTGAATGACAAAATGTTGATCAGTTCCGGCTGGAATGACTTTGCCATGGTCCTGAACCCCAAAGTCACCGGAACCATCAATCTCTACCGGGCCTTAAAAGCGCAGCCGTTGGATTTCTTTATGATGACTTCCTCCATTACCAGCGTCATCGGTAACATGGGTCAGGGCAGTTATGCCGCAGCAAATTATTTTATGAACTGTTTTGCCTACTATCTGGAAATGGAAAACCGGCCGGGCTTTGCTTTCTGCTGGGGAGCCTGGGGAGCGGAGGGCATGGCGACCGGCAATGACATCGTGCTGAGCCGCTTTGAAAAAATGGGCACCACGCCTTTTGCCAAGGAACAGGGCAAAAAGATTATCGAAGACTTTATTGATCAGCCCTATACCAATCTGGTCGTTGTGGAAGGGAAATGGGATAAGCTGACCGATTATTATAAAGACGGAGCCGGAAAAACCGCCTTTTTGTCGCACCTTACGGTCGATGAAAGCAGTCAGGCCGCGGATTTTAAAGCTGCCGACAGACAGGTCCTGGAATTTTCCTGGAATCTTTCCAAAGCCGAACGGGAAGCTTTGCTGACGGAAGAGCTGCAGAAAATATGCTCCCAGATCATGGGCTTTGAAAAAGCCGAGCTGCTTTCGGTCGATCAGGTGCTGAGAGAGCAAGGTGCCGACTCGCTGATGATTTTCTCGATGCGGGCGGCGGTCAATAAGCTACTTGATATTGAGTTAAATATTTCCGCCTTTTTCAACTACCCGACAATCAGTAAGCTGGTGGAATACATATTGAACGAAGTCTTAGACCTGACCGGCCAGGATACCGGCAAAACTGCGGCAACAGCTGCAAAGGTGCCGTCAGCGGCAGGTACAAAGGTGCCGTCAGCGGCAGGAGCAAAGGTGACATCAGCAGGAGGAGAAACAAAAGAAGTATCAGAAGCCAAAGCGTCATCAGAAGCCAAAGCGTCATCAGAAACAATAATAGAGACGGATACCGTTGATGATATCTTAGCGGAAATCGCCTCACTGACAGAGGTATGATATGGGATCGGATGAAATCAGCAAATATAAATCAGCCTTGCTGCGGGCCAGCGAAAAGATTAAAGAACTGGACGCGGAACTGAAGCAGCGAAAAGAAGACCAAGAAATTGCCATAATCGGCTATCATTGCCGGTTTCCGGGAGGTGCCGACAACAGCCTGCTGTTCTGGGAGAAGCTCCGGCAAGGTTTTTGTGCGGTCGGTGACATCAAGGCCGACCGGTTTGCGGCCAGTTCCTGGAAGGCGTCTTTATTGGACGGCGACATCCGGGCTTTTGACAATCATCATTTTGAAATATCACCGGTAGAGGCGGTTTCTATCGATCCGCAGCAGAGGTTGTTGCTGGAAGTCAGCTGGGAAGCCCTGGAACGCGCAGAGCTTGACATAGCATCCTTACAAGGGAGCAGAACCGGTGTTTTTATCGGGATTGACGGGGTTGATTATTTTAACCGGGAAGTTTTCACCGGCAATTTGGAGGACATCGGAAGCTATTCGCTGTTTGGCGTGACATCGCATGCGGCGGCAGGCCGGCTATCTTATTTTTATGATTTCCGGGGACCGGCAATCTGTGTCAACACGGCCTGTTCTTCCGCGCTGGCAGCCTTGAGTATCGCTGTCGATCAGCTGCAGAGCGGCCAGTGCGACCTGGCGGTTGTCGGCGCGGCCAGCCTGATCTTGAATCCTTCGGCATTTGTGGGTCTGTCGCAGATGAAGGCGATAGCTCCGGACGGATGCTGCAAGACCTTCGATGCCTCCGCGGACGGGTTCGGAAGAGGGGAAGGCTGTGGTGTCGTCGTGTTGAAACGGGCCAAGGATGCCAAGAAAGACGGGAACAGTATCGAAGGGTTCATCAAGGCCGTTGCGGTCGGCCAGGACGGAAAAGCAAACGGATTTTACGCACCCAATGGTCTGGCAGAACAGAACGTGATTGCAGCTGCGATGCGAAAAGCCGGTCTGAGTGTAGAAGAAATCGACTATATCGAGGCTCACGGTACCGGTACTACGCTGGGAGATTTTATCGAAGCGCAAGCCATCGGGGAAGTGTTTAAAAACCGCAGTAAGCCCATCCTGATCGGCTCCGTCAAGTCCAATATCGGTCACCTTGAGGCGGCGGCGGGGATGGCTGCCTTAATCAAAGTGCTGCTTTCCTTTAAGCATAACAAGCTGCCGCCCAGCATTCACTTTAAGACGCCCAATCCGAATATTGACTGGACCAAGGTAAAGGTAGTTGACAAAATGACAGACTGGATTCCCGGCCGGGGCAAGCGGCGGGCCGGAATCAGCACCTTCGGCATCAGCGGAACCCTGGTTCATCTGATTCTGGAAGAACCAGATGCGCCCGACGAGCACAAGCCGGTCATGCCGGAGCATCTGATCACAATATCGACTAAAAAAAAGAACGCCTTATTGCAGTCGGCAGTCCGAATCCGGGATCATATCTTGGCTTCGGAGCAAAAGCTCCCTGACATTGCTTACAGTACCAATGTTGTCAAGGCAAGAAACGAATACCGCCTGGCCGTAGTCGGCAGCAGCAAGGAACAGATTCTGAAAGAAATAAATTTGCTTATCGAAAACCAGGAAGCCTTTAAACTGGCTACCGGCAGAGAAAACCGTAAGAAAGGCAAGATCGCTTTCTTATTTACCGGCCAGGGTTCCCTTTATCTGGATGCAGGAAAGGAATTCTATGAAAAGTCCCGTCACTACCGGCGCGTTTTCGACCAATGTGACGCCAGATTTAAGGAACTGCTGGGAGTATCCGTAAAAGAAACATTGTTTGGCACCAAGGAGGAAAGCCTGACCGAGGCCGCCTACTCGCAGCCGGTCATATTTTCGCTGGAATATGCGCTGACGACACTTTGGGATGACATGAATATCGCCCCGGATTATGTAATCGGGCATAGCGTGGGCGAATATGCCGCTCTCTGCTATGGCAAAGTGCTGACCTTTGAAAACGCAACCCAAATGATTGCTGCCAGAAGCGCGGTAATGTCAAGCGCCAGTCCCACCGGCAAGATGGCGGGCATCCTGGCGGATGCGGCCGCCATGAGGGCTGTCATAGCTGAGAGCGGCTGTACAAACGTTTCTTTGGCGGCAGTAAATGCCCCCAAAAATGTTACCATCTCCGGCCTTCGTGAAGAGGTGGATCAGGTCATTGAGCTGCTTCACCGGAATTCCCGGGTCTTTGTCAATGACTTGGGCATCCGCTATCCTTACCATTCGGTCGTGATGAAAGCTTATAAAGAAGCATATGGAGACAGCCTGGATCATATTGTATGCGGCTCAGCTGCTGCTCAGGTAATTTCGACCGTTACCGGAAAGACAGAGCCGCCCCGGACATTTGAGGATAAGAATTACTGGGCTTCTCACTTAGAAAGTACCGTTGATTTCCAAAAGGCCATGGAAGAAGCGGCGAAAGCAGGCGTCACGATCTTCATCGAAATAGGCGGAACCGCCACTTTATGCGGACTGGCCGGCCAGTGTATCCAAGAGGAAGGGGCTATATTTGTCCCCACCCTGCGAAACGGGGTCGGCAGCTACAAACAGTTTCTGGAGTCCTTGAAACAGTTATATCTGGCCGGAATCAATCTGGACTTTAAGAGCTTCCACCGAAACTATCAGAATCGCAAAGTGGATCTGCCGGATTATCTGTACGATAAAAAAGTATTCTGGAAAGAAGCTCCTCTGAACAGAGGAGGCAATAAGGTAGCTTTCGGCGGAGCAGAAGATATTGACCGCCTGAACCGGCTGATAGAAAAACAGCAGGAGCAAATGCTTATCCAGAAAACGATATTACGGCAGTTTTCAGAAGAATTGGTCTGAAATAGAATGAGCCGGCAGATAAAAATAAGAATGAGCTGAAAAGAGGAGCATGTATATGTCAACCGAATTAGTCAAAACCGAAGGGTATCAAAAGAGAATATACGCAATAATAGAACAGCTGAAAGATGTGATCCATGGCATATCCGGGATGGAGATAGAGGACATGGATGCGGATGAGCAATTACTTACATATGGTCTGGACTCCATGCTGCTTTTGAAGATGGCCAGACAAATTGACGAAAACTTTGAAGTGGAGATCCCATTGGATGTTTTCTTTACCACGTTAAACACATTGCAGCTAGTGGCCTGTCACATTGTTGAAAGCAGCTCAGTATTATTGCCGGAACCCGTGGCCGGGCCGGCCGAAACACCGGTAGATCCGGCAGAGTCCGCCGAAGTGCAGGCCGAAACTGCCGTTGACCCGCCTGAAGTTACCGCCGGGCCAATGGAAGCTGCGGTACTGCCTGAAGTTACCGCCGGGCCGGTCGAAGCTGCTGGCGGAATCAGGGATATTCTCAAGGTGTTTGAAAACCAATATGATATTATGGCCGGACAGAATGAAGTCTTGAGCCGTTTCTTTCAGAAAAGCATGATATAGCAGGAGGCAGATTATGACATTTTTAATTTTTTGGGGCATGGGAATTGTTACGGCATTGATTCATATGTTTCTGAGCGGATTTCCTACGGATGCTTCGCAGATCAGTACCATTCTGCTGCTGCATCAGTTTGTGGTAACCTTTGCGGTGCTGGGGGTGGGCGGTGTTTTTGCCAATATGATTTTTGCCGAGAAAAATGCCAGACATATCGGCTGGCCCGGGGGGCCTTTTCAGATTAAATACGGTTTTACGCAGCTTGGCCTGGGTATCATGGGGGTAATGTGTATCTGGTTCAGGGGCGGTTTCTGGCTGGGGACAGTCGTGAGCATGTATATGTACGGAATCGGCGGTTTATGGACGCATTTTCATGAAATGAAAGTAAATCATAAAGCGGATTTAAACAGTATTGCTAATCTGGTTATGGATGTGGCCTATCAGGTGTTTTTGACGGTGCTGACGATACAGATCGGCGGCTTATGGGTAGTAGGGTGAGGCATTATTTGGTTTGAGTCCGCTGAGCGGACAAGGGGTAAAGATATGAAAAACAGGAGAACAGAACTTTCACAAGTACAAAAAGGGATTTACTTTGAATGCCAGACCGGCGGGAAAAATATCTATAATATTTCTGCCCTGATCCGGGTGAAAGCAGGCTTGGATAAAGATACACTGGAAAAAGCAGCGAACCTGCTGATTGCCGAGCAGGCGGCGTTGCGTAGCCGGATTGTGCTGGAAGGCAATAAACTGATGATGATCGAAGACCAAGCCGCCAAGGCCAAGGTCGATTGCTATGATAATACAGCAGGTCGGCAGGACGTGCCGGCTATCCTTCGTGAAGCCATGGAACGTGAATTTGACCTGGCTAAGGCACCGCTGCTCCGGCTCACCCTGATTGTCAATGGCCAAACGGAATCGGTGATACTCCTTGTTATCCATCATCTTGTCAGTGACGGGATATCGATTGACCTGGTGATCAGCAAGCTGTCCGCTTTTTATTCGGAACTGAGCAGGCCGGAACTGAGCAAGCCGGAGCCGGTAAGCGGGACAGGGAAAGCTGGTAAGGCCAATTATCCCTTCTTTGATTTTCTTGAAACGGAGAATAAGAAATTAACCGCCGGGGAATATGAGTCTAAGCGGCAATACTGGGAAGCGAAGGTGAAGGACATGAAACCCCTGGACTTTCCCAGGGATTTTGACGGCAAGGATAATTACGGCCTCGGCAAAGAGCGGGTTTATGCAATATCGGCCGAGCTGATGGCGGCGATTGAAAAAGCTTCGCATAAAGAGGGTGTTACTCCGTTTATCTTATGCTTCTCGGCTTTTATGGTATTAATGGGGAAATGCTGCAATGAAAAAAATGTTACCGTTTCCAGCCCGATTTCTTACCGGCCCGGGACGCAATATGCCGACGCGGCAGGCTGCTTTATCTATACCTTGCCGTTTCGCTGCGACTTAGATAACGACCCGGCCTTCAGCCAGGTAGTTGCCTTGCTGTATAAAGAGATGATCGGTGCCTATCAGAACAACGGCTACCCCAACAATCTGATCCTTCGTGAAAACACGGCGGATACCTATAGCGGAGCACAGTCCATTTTTGATATCTCATTTGTATATAACCGCTTCAGCCCGTCAGACTGGAACGGGGTCAAGTCGGAAGAATATGATTTTCCGTATATTACTTTCCCCGGCAATATGATGGTGTTAATCTGCAAGACAGCAGAGCGGGACATTATCAAAATCCAGTATAAACCCGGGCTATATTCTGATGAATCGATCGACATCCTGGGGAAACGCTTCCGGAAGCTGTTAGCGGCCATCGCTGCGGACAGCAGTCTGCCGCTGTCCGCTTACGACCTGTTTCTGGAAAACGAGAAAACCGATCTCTTGCATACCTTTAACCAGAGTTCGTATTTCCCCTATGAGCCCGCTCATATCATCGATATCTTTCAGGACAGGGTGAAGCAATATCATCAGCTGCCGGCGCTGTTTTACGGCCATGAAAGCTTGACCTACGACGCGGTGAACGATCTGGCAAACCGGCTGGCGCATCACATCCTGGCCCATAAAAGCAGGGAGAATGAAGTGATCGGGATCCAGCTTAAGAGATCGAAGGCAATGGTGATTTCCATAATAGCGGTATTGAAAGCCGGCTGTGCCTATGTGCCAATTGAGCCATATTATACCGAAGAGCGGAAGCGCTATATTTTTAAGGACGCCGGTATCGCGATACTGATTACTTCCAAAGCCCTGGACTATCGTTTCTGCAAGGAGGAATATGTGATCCTGGCCGAAGAGATGGATGATTATGACGGCGAAACGTCCGATCCGGCAGTCTTGCGTAGTCCCTATGACCTGGCATATATTGAATATACTTCCGGTTCGACGGGCGAGCCCAAGGGCGTAATGATTGAGCAACATAGCGTAGTCAACACGATTCTGGACTTGGAGCGGCGTTTTCCGGTTGCCGCCGGCGACCGCTATCTATACAAGACCCCGTTTTCCTTTGACATCTCCGGTACCGAGCTATATGGCTGGTTTGCCGGAGCAGGCGCGCTCTGCATCATGGAGCATGAGGGGGAGAAAAATCCGCAACTGATTCTTGCCGAAATCGAACGATATCAGGTCACCCATATTAATTTTGTCCCGACGATGTTCCGGCTGTTTCTGGATATCCTGCAAGAAGGGGATGAAAAACGGCTGCGTTCACTTAAATGGATCTTTGTCGGCGGAGAAGCAGTCACCCCGGATGTCGTCCAAAAAGCCTTAAGCCTGAGACTTTCCGCAAAGCTGGAAAATCTTTACGGCCCTACCGAGTGTACCATGTGGGCATCACATTATTCTCTCAGTGAATATGAGAATGTGGCTAATATCTCCATCGGCCGGCCGTTAAATGAAATCAGATGGTATGTCATCGATGAAAACAAGCACCTCCAGATGGCCGGTGTCCCCGGTGAATTGTGCTTGAGCGGGGTCGGACTGGCCCGCGGCTATCTTAACAAAAAAAGTCTGACGGAAGAAAAGTTCTGTGATAACCCTTTCTACGACAAGACCCAGGATCCGTCTTGGTTTCAGAAGATGTACCGTACCGGGGATCTGGTCCGCTTGCGGGCAGACGGCACCGTGGAGTTTATGGGGCGGCTGGATTTTCAGGTCAAGATAGGCGGCGTCCGGATTGAGCCGGGCGAAATCGAGGCGGCACTGGGACAGTATCCGGCCTTGGCCGGGCCGTCGTCGTTGCCAAGCAAAACACCAGTCAGCTTACGGTATTATGTGCTTACTATCTTGCGGAAGAAGAGATTCCGCCGGCCCGCTTCCGGGAATTTTTGAGTTCCCGGATCCCGGCCTATATGTTCCCGGCTTTTTTTGTCCGCCTTAAGGAACTTCCGGTTAACAGTAACGGGAAAGTGGATACCAAAGTCCTGATTGCCGATCAGAGCCATAAGCTTCGGGCGGCCGGCGGCCAAGAGCTTCCGCAGTCGGAGACAGAGCGGCTTATCGCGGGGATCTGGCAGCAGACGCTGGATCATAACCAGTTCGGGGTTGATGATAATTTCTTTGATAGCGGCGGCAATTCCATGAGTGCCATCCTTTTGCACGACCGGCTGAAGAAGGCTTTCCGCCCGGATTTATCCATTACCGCTTTGTTTCAGTATCCGACCGTCAGGCTGCTGGCGGATTATATGGCCGGACAGGAAAAGACTAAGATCGGGAACCGGAACGAGTACTTCCGTAAAAACAGCGTCAACTGGGCTTCTGATATTGCCATAATCGGCATGGCCGTTGATGTTCCGGGGGCCGATAACTTGGCCGATTTCTGGAACAACTTAAAAGCCGGGACCGAAAGCATTCATTATTTTAAAGACGAAGAACTGTTGGCCTTAGGTGTTGACGAAGCTGCCCTGAAACAAGACAACTATGTCAAAGCAAGGGGCCTGAGCTCTGATTTTGAGTACTTTGACGCGGAATTTTTCGGATATACGCCCGGTGAAATATACCGCATGTCGCCACAGCTGCGGGTCTTGTATCAAGGAGCATGGGCAGCTTTGGAGGATGCCGGCTATTATCCCGGGGCGACAGAAGAAAAAATGGGGATCTTTATCGGCGGCTCCGATGATTTCCACTGGTATCATGAAATGATCAATAACGGCGGCAGCTATAGTGATGCCTATCAGGCCTTTACCATGAGCACCAATCACTTTCTGGCGACCCGCCTGGCCTATAAGTTTAACAGTAAAGGTCCGGCCTATTCAGCGCTGACAGGCTGTTCGACGACATTGGTAACCGTGCATCTGGCTTGTCAGTCCTTGCGGGCCAAAGAATGCGATCTCGCGGTTAGCGGCGGCGTCACCATCGAGCTGCGCAACCGCGGCGGTTATCCATATCAGGAAGGCCTGATGTTTTCTCCTGACGGGCATTGCCGACCTTTTGACGCCGATGCCATGGGAACGGTATTTTCCAACGGGATGGGCGTCGTCGTCCTGAAACGGCTGGAAGATGCGCTGGCAGCCAATGATCCTATTTATGCAGTGATCAAAGGTTCCGCCGTCAACAATGACGGAAGCCAGAAGGCCGGATTTACGGCACCCAGCGTCGAAGGACAGAAAGAAGTAATCCAGGAAGCCTACCGGCGTGCCGGCGTGGATCCCGAAACCGTCGGCTATGTGGAAGCCCATGGAACCGGAACCATATTGGGGGATCCGATCGAAGTGGCATCCTTGACGGAAGCCTTTGCCACAGACAAAAAAGCGTTCTGTACCCTGGGTTCGGTAAAAGGCAATGTGGGACATACCGACACGGCGGCGGGTGCCGTCGGCCTGATCAAGGTGGCCTTAAGCTTGAAAAACCGTTTTATTCCCGGAACCGTCAATTACCGCGTCCCGAATCCTAAGATTGATCTTGAGGCGATTCCTTTTGTTATTTCCAATATCGGAAAGCCGTGGGACAATAATGGCCACGGCCCGTTACGGGCGGGAATCAATTCGTTTGGGGTCGGCGGCACCAATGCCCATATGGTATTGGAAGAAGCACCGGAAAGAAAGCCGAGCGATAGCCCGGACAAGATCAGCCTCCTCCTGTTTTCGGCCAGGACAGAGAAAGCCTTACAGGCGCAGATCAGAGCAACGCTGGAAAGCCTTTTTGCCGACAGTCGTGTCAATTTATCCGATGCCGCATGGACGCTGATGAAAGGCCGGAAGCATTTTATATACCGAAAAGCAGTAGTAGTGCAGGAAAATATGGAAAGTGGTCTTGCTTTTGACGAACTGATTGAAGAAGTGTTGGACAGCGACTATACAAAAGCAGCAGAGAAACGAAGGATCTACTTTATGTTTTCCGGTCAGGGCAGCCAGTATCAGGGCATCGGCAGGGGTTTATACGATGCGGATGATTGCTATGCCGGTAAGCAGTACCGCCGTTATGTAGATGAAGTGTTCCGCTGTTTAAAGGAAGACGAACGGCAGGAGTTTTTTGACGTCATCTACGGCAATGCGGATCCGCTGCTGGTCAATGAGACCAGATACAGCCAATTTGCCTTATTTGTTACCGAATATTCGCTGGCCCTTCTGCTCATGGAGCTGGGCGTGAAGCCGGATGCGCTGGTCGGGCACAGCATCGGTGAAGTGACGGCCGCGGCTGTGGCAGGGATATGGAGCCTTGCGGATGCGGTGCAGATTGTCAGGGCCAGAGGCGACATCATGCAGAAGCAGCAGCCTGGCGCGATGCTGGCCGTTATGGCCGCCGCCGACAAGGTAGCAGCCATGCTTCCCGACGGGGTGTCGCTGGCTCTTGATAATACCTCGGACCGCTGTGTGGTGGGTGGAACAAAGGAAAAGATCAAGGCTTTTGAACAGACAGTGCTGGAAAAAGGGCTGAAATGTTCGGTTATTAAGACATCTCATGCTTTCCATACCCCTTTGATGAAAGAGGCCGCCGCGGAGTTCGGTGAAGTCCTAAGCCGGTTACCGATGAATGAACCTCGATTTCCGATGGTTGCCAATCTTACCGGCCAGTGGGCCGACGAAGGTCAGATGTGCCGGGCTGGATACTGGAGCGAGCATATTGTTCGTCCGGTCCAGTTTACCCAGACCCTTACGACCGTGCTGCAGGAAGAAGCAGCCGCCTTTCTGGAAATCGGCGCTGGAAGGTCATTATGTACCTTTGCGATCCAGCATAAAGAGAAAAAGGACAGCCATACATTTATCAGCCTGATCCGCCATGCCCGGGAAAACGAGCCGGACCGGGAATACTTTTATTCAAAGCTCGGCAGCCTTTGGGAGGCCGGCGTAGCGATCGACTGGCAGCGTTTCATGGGTGATAAGCGGCGGAACAAGATTTCCTTGCCCGGCTACCGGTTTGACAAAAAGCACTATCCGGTTCCGATTTTGCTCGGCGTAGATAGCTCCGGCAGTGCGGACGCCGCCCGGAAAGCAGCGGCAGACCCGATCCCGGCGGTGGCAGGAACTTGGCCGGCGGCAGGAAGCGCTGCGGCAAATGCATGGACGGCGGCAGGAAGCGGGGCGGCGGCAATGATACATCAACCACTGGAAAACCGGGTAATCGATGCCTTTCGGTCGGTACTTGGCTACGATGTCGTGACGGCCGACCAGGACTTTTTCAAACTGGGCGGCGACTCCCTGAAAGCAATCAGCCTGGTCAGTGCGATTGAAAGCACAGCGGGAGTAAAGCTGTCGGTATCAGAGATATTTAAGCGGACAACACCCAAGAAACTGGCACAGTATCTTGCCACATCAGGTTACGCCGACAGCCCGCAGAATAAGCTCATGCCGGTTCCCAAAGCCGAATATTACTGCGTATCCCCGGCTCAGAAGCGGATGTTCAGCCTGTATCAGCTTGATCCTGGAAACCTGGCTTACAATCTTCCGTCGGCGACCATAATTGAAGGACAGCTGGATGAGGGTAAAGTGCAAAAGGCAGTGCAGAAGCTGATCAGCCGACATGAAGTGCTGCGGACATCATTTGCTATTCAAGGCTATCAAGTGGTTCAAGTCATTGCCGACCAGATCACTGCTGATCTGAGCTTTGAACGCCGGCTGCTCAAAGAAGAGCAGGATATCGATGCCTTGATGGACGAATTCGTCAGGCCGTTCGATTTATTCCAGGCGCCGCTTTGGAGGCTTAAGCTGATCACGGTCGATACCGGCCACTCCGTGCTTTTGTTTGATGTCCATCATATTATTGCTGATGCGACCTCGGTGGAAATCTTAAAAAAAGACTTTAATGAGCTGTATTTCGGCGAATTGCCGCCATTGCGGCTTCAATATAAAGATTTCGTCGCATGGCAGAACCAATATCTTGAGTCGGAAGAAGCGAAAGCGGCCAAAAGTTACTGGACCGGCCTGTTTGAAGACCGGATTCCGGTTCTGGAGCTGCCCCTTGACCGGGAGCGCCCGGCCGTAAAGACATTTCAAGGAAACCGATATTATTTTACCATTGAAGCCGATCTGGCAAGGCAGTTTGAGCAGTTTGCCCAGCAAAACGGCGCGACGATGTATATGGCTTTGCTGAGCGCATGGTATGTCTTGCTGTCCCGCTATTCGGGCCAGGAGGATATCGTCATCGGAACCCCGGTAGCGGGCCGGAATACTGAAGAAGTCGCCGAAATGATGGGGATGTTTATTAACATGCTGGCAATGCGGAACCGGCCAGAAGCACAAAAGCGCTTTATCGTATTTCTCGGTGAGGTCAAAGAGCAGGTGATGGAAGCACTTAAGTACCAGAGCTATCAGTTCGACGAGCTGGTGGATCATCTGGCAATCCGCCGGGAATTTAACCGCAATGCCTTATTTGACGTATGCTTTGATTATCAGAACATGACCGTCCATGACATCAGCATCGACGGAAAACCGACACGGCCGTTTGACTATGACCCCAAGACCGCCGACTATGACATGGTCTTAACCTGCCGGCAGGAAAAATCGAAGGAGATTCAATGTTTTATCGACTATGCCTCCGATCTGTTTACCGAGGACAGTGTACAGCGGCTGATGGAGAACTTTGCCACCGTGATGAAGAGCATCCTTGCGGACTGTCACAGCCCGCTGGGCCTGCTGAATATCATCTCCGATCAGGAGCTGTCTTCGCTTGGCCGGCAGTTTGAAGAAACGGCACTGACGACCAGAAAGGATGTTCTGCTCCATGAGATGTTCGAGGAAAACGTCAGTAAGCATCCCAAGAAGATTGCTTTCATCAACGGAGATGGCCAAGAGTTTTCTTATCGGCAGTTAAATGAGAAGATCAATACGATTGCCCATCGGCTGCTGGAAGTTCCGGTCGGTGAGGGAGACCTCGTGGGTATTGTGGGCAAAAGAGATGAATGGTTGCTGGCCGGGATGCTGGCGGTATTAAAGACCGGAGCGGCTTATGTTCCGATTGACTTCGGATTTCCTCAGGAAAGGATATGCTATATGATCCGCCAGAGCAAGCCGAAGGCGGTCTTAATAAGCCCGGAATACCGCGACAAAGTAGACTATGAAGGGGTCTATATTGACAGTGCTGCTTTAAAGACGGATGAAGAAACGGTTAAAAATCCGCAAATAAGCTGTTCGGCAGATCCGCTGGCCTATGTGATGTTTACCTCTGGGTCGACCGGCAATCCCAAAGGGGTTATGGTAGGACACCGGGCCGTCATCAACTTTGTCAGCGACATTATGAACCGGCAGCTATTTGCAGCGCCAGAAGACCGGGTGATCTGCATAACCACGCCATGTTTTGACATCTTTGCTTTTGAATCAATCGTGCCGATGTGCACGGGACACTCAGTCTATATGGCTACCGAAGCCGAACAGCTCGACCCTGCCCTGACGGCTGCCAAAATCCTCCGCCATGATGTGACCCATATTTTAAGCACGGTCTCACGGATCAAGGTATTTATTGAACACAAAGCTTTTGAACCGGCCCTGAATCAGTTGAAAGGCATCTTAAGCGGCGGTGAAAACTATCCGCTTCCGATGCTCAAGGAAATCCGCCGGAAATCCGCCGGACGGATTTACAATATGTACGGGCCGACGGAAGCGACGATCTGGTCAACGACAAAAGACCTGACCGCATCAGACTATGTCAATATCGGCCACCCGATTGCCAATACACAGATCTTTATCCTCAGCAAGGATAACCGCCTGCAGCCCTATGGGGTCTATGGTGAGATAGGCATTGCCGGCGAAGGACTGGCGCAAGGATATTATCACAATACCGACGAGACCGATAGAAGATTCATAGCCATCGACGAGCTGCCGGGGACGAGAATATACAAGACCGGCGACCGCGGCCGGATGCTGGCAAACGGGGAAACGGAGATATCCGGACGACTGGATAACCAGGTAAAAATCCGGGGTTACCGGATTGAACTGGGGGAAATCGAAAATGTCGTCATCAGACATCCCGCGATTACTGAAGCTGTCGCAAAGGTAGCAGACGAAGACGGGCAGAACAAAGATGGGCAGAACAAAGAACTCTTGCTGTTCTACAGCCTCAAAGCGGATGCCGCAGTTGCGCAGGACGATAAATGGCTGCGCGACTGGGTGGAAGCCAAATTGCCTCACTATATGGCTCCGTCCGGCTTTATCCGGCTTCCCAAGCTGCCCAAGCTTCCAAACGGAAAGCTAGACAGAAACGCCCTGATAGTTCCTGACCACGAAAAAAGTGTCGACAAGAATCGTGCCGGCGGGAACCAAGTCGACCAGAGCCAAACCGTCCAGAGCCAAGCCGCCCAGAACCAAGCCGGCGGGAACCAAGCCGACAGGAACCAAGCCGACAGGAATCAGGCTGCTGCAGAAACGACAGGGACAGTAACAACTTCCCGGTCGGTGAGCGAGTTTATATTGGACATATGGAAAGAAGTATTGCACAAAGATTCGATCGGAGTCCATGATAATTTCTTTGATGCCGGCGGTAATTCCCTGGCTCTGATTATGGTGAACAATAAGATCAATAATGATCTGGGCATTGCCGTTCCGGTTATCAAGCTGTTTGAATATCCAACTGTCGCCGGTATGCTTCAACTAATCAATCGGCAGGAAGGCAACAGCAACGGAACTGGAATCGGAGCTGGAACCGGAGCCGGAATCAGAGCGGATGAATTTGATGACGACGCTTTTAGCGACGATCCCGATCCCCAAACCGGTTTCCTGTCCAGGCAGCCGGAGCCGGAAACCGACCGGGCGGAAACGGAGGTAACGGACAGTCATCAGGATATTGCCGTAATCGGGATCGCTTGCCGCTTCCCGGATGCGGAAAATACGGATGCATTCTGGGAGAATATTCTGGCCGGCAAAGAAAGCATCAAGGTTTTCAGCGAAGAAGAGCTTTTAGCCAGCGGGATTGGCGGATCCCTCCTATATAAAGATAACTACGTAAAAGCCAAAGGCTATTTAGACGGCGCGGACTGCTTTGATGCCAAGCTGTTTGACTATTCCGATAAAGAAGCTCAGATGATGGATCCTCAGATTCGCCTGCTGCATCAGTGCACGTATGAAGTTTTGGAAGATGCCGGCTATAACTCCTACGAGTATGAGGGCAAGATCGGCATGTTTGCCGGCAGCAGCTCCAATCTGGTCTGGATGACAAGGTTTATCAACACCCAAGATGACATTATCGACGGCTTTGAAGCCATTACCTATAATGAGCGGGATTTCCTGACCTCCCGGATAGCTTACAAACTGGATCTAAAAGGCCCCAGCATGAATGTCCAGACCGCCTGCTCCACTTCGCTTGTGGCTGTCCATCAGGCAATCGAATCCCTGCATAACGGCGCGTCCGATATGGCGATTGCCGGCGGCGTATGCCTTTCCTATCCCAGAAAAGAAGGCTATCTGTGGCATGAAGGAATGATCTTCTCCAAAGACGGGCACTGCCGGCCGTTCTCCGAGGATGCCACCGGCACGGTTCCCGGCGAGGGCTGCGGGGTCGTCCTGCTCAAGCCGCTTAGCAAGGCACAAGAAGACCGGGATCACATATATGCAGTGATCAAAGGTTCAGCGGTCAACAATGACGGCTGTGACAAGATCGGCTACACCGCGCCTGGCGTGAAAGGCCAAACTGCGGTTATCAAAGAAGCTCTTCGCAAGGCACGGACAGCACCAGAAGAAATCTGTTATCTGGAGACCCATGGTACCGGAACAGCGCTGGGAGATCCGATTGAAATAGAATCCGTAAAGCAGGCCTGGTCAACCGATCAAAAGGGATATTGCGCACTGGGAGCAGTGAAAGCTAACCTTGGGCATCTGGATGCGGCGGCTGGGATTGCCGGCCTTATTAAGACCGTCTTAATCCTAAATAAGAAACGGATACCGCCGCTGATAAATTTCAGCCGGCCCAATGCCAAGGTGAGCCTGGACGACAGCCCTTTTTATGTCAATACGGAAGTTCAGGAACCGAAACAGCGTAAGCAAAAACTGAAGGCGGCCGTGAGTTCGTTCGGGATCGGAGGAACAAACGCCCATGTCATTCTGGAAGAAGCTGAGTAAGATCATATGCGCTTTCAACTATTGATTCCAAGATCCGCACAGCGGACAATGGCACAGCTGTTCTTCACGACTGATTCATAAGTCCGCGCAGCGGACAAGGGGTATGAGCATGGATAGTAAAAACCAACTGTATATTCTGCCTTTTTCGGCCAGAAGCCAAGAGGCGCTTGACAATACACTGCATCAGGTTATCGGATATTTAAAAGATAACAGCTGGATCCATCTGGCGGATGCCTCCTGGACCTTGCAGAAGGGCCGGAGAGAGCTGGAATATAAAAAAGCGGTCATCGCCGACCGCACCGGCATGGCCGGCAATCACTTCCAAGTCCTGAGCGGCAGCAAGGCCAATACCCGTGGCGACAAGCCCGAACTGGTGTACCTGCTGCCGGAGCCGGAAGACACGGCGGCATCCTGGAAAGCCTGGCATGAAGAAAAAGAAACCGGCTACCTGTTCAAGGTTTACCGCCAGGCCGTAGCCGATGTCATGACCATAATACCGGCTCAATATGCGGAAAAAGTCGCGTCGCCAGCTACAACTGCTGCCGGTGCCGATGGAAAGACCGCGGCTTTTCTTGCCTTGACCTGGGGATATGCCAACGTTAAGGCACTTCAGGCAATCGGGATCAACCCTTCCGCGCTGGCGGGAGAGGGCGTAGCGGAGCTGACCGCAATGGTCTGTGCCGAAGCGCTCCGGATCGAAGACGCCGTCGATATGATTCACCGGTTTGGCGTGCTTTCTTCCTATGAAGAAAAATATCAATACTATCAGATAAAAGAAAAACAGATCCCGGTCATGAAAAGAGCCGGTAAAAAAGCTAAGGCCTATCTGGAAAAGGCCGTTACCGTAAAACTGTCATCCGATAAACTTGAAAACAGCATAACTTCTCAGTGTCTGCCGGAGCCCGGCTCAGAGCAGGTATTGACCCTGATCGGTTCGGACGACTCTTCTTATCTGCCATTTGCGCATTGTTTTAGTGCCCTGATCGGAAGACTCTGGTGCCTCGGCATTGCCGTTAACTGGGACAAGCTGAATCAGGAATTCGCGCCCCGGCGGATATCGCTGCCGACCTATGTCTTCGATAAAAAGAAATACGAAAGCGATGTGGTTTCCGGCACCCGAAACGGTCAAAAACCGGATCCGGCAACCACTCCTGCGGCGCCCATGTCGTCCGCGGCAGCAGTGTCATCCGTGCCGGGCGGAGCAGCTGTCGCATCGGTATTGAAAGAGCTATGGAAAGATGCGCTGGGAATCACCGATCCCGGGGGAAATGACGACTTCATCGAAAAAGGCGGCTCATCCTTGGACGCAATCATGCTATCCGCTAAAATAAAGGAACGCTTACAGATTGATTTTCCGCTGTCCCATGTGTTCCAGTATTCCCGGTTCGGGCGGATGGAAAAATATCTACGCGAGCATGTAAGCAGCTGCTCGGAAGATGTGATCAAAAGACTGGAAATCCAGAAATATTACGAGCCTTCCGGTGCCCAGAAACGGATGTACGTCATGAACGAAGTGATCGATGATGCCCTGCCGTATAACCTGGCTGCCGTTTACCTGGTTGAAGGCGTGATTTATAAGAAAAAACTGCAAAGCTGTTTTTCCCGCATGATACAAAGACATGAAGCGTTCCGGACCCGCTTTGAGATGGTTAACGGCGACGTCGTCCAGATCATCGAACCAAAGGTCAGCTTCGAGGTAGAGTTTTCCATCGGCATCAAGGAAAATATCGAGCAGGAAATCCGTAGCCGGATCCGGGCTTTCGATCTGAGCCGGGCCCCACTGCTGCGGGTCATGGTGATCAGCTTAAACAACCAGGAACATATTCTGATCCTGGACATGCATCATATCATTGCCGATCAAAGCTCGCTGGCCATCCTGTTAAGGGAGCTCCAGGCGCTGTATGAAGGTAAGGAGCTTCCGGAGCCGGATGTGCAATATAAGGATTTTGCCAAGTGGCAGAATGATTATTTCCGGAGCGGGAAGGCAGACCGCCAGTTAGAGTATTGGAAACAAGAGTTTGCCGGCACGATACCGGTACTGGAGTTATACACCGATTATGACCGTCCCGAAACCATGCGTTATGACGGCAGGACCAGGCATTTTGAATTTACTCCAAGCCTTAACAGCCAGATCTTTGAAGCGGCCAGGCAGCAGGGCCTTACCCCGTTTATTTTGCTGATGGCCGCCATTAAGATCCTCCTGTGGCGCTATACCGGCCAAGACGAAATCGTGATTGGCACGGCGGTCGCCGGCCGGAACCATGTAAAGCTGGAGCCGGTTGTCGGGATGTTCGTCAATACCTTGGCGATAAAAAGCAAGATCGATGAAGAACTCACTGTGGCAGAATACCTGCAATATATGAAAGAAAAAATATTACAGGCTTTTGACAATCAGGACTGCCAGTTTGACGCGCTGGTAGAAGCCCTTGACATCCCTAAGAGCAGTTCCCGGAAGCCGCTGTTCGACGTAGCCCTTAATTATGTCAATATGGGGACCGAAGAGCCAAAGATCGAGGGCCTTAAGCTGATACCTTATGAAAACGGGGAAGTCGATGTCAAATATGACCTTACCTTTACCTTGGAAGAAAAAGACGGGCAGTTTACGCTTGACATCGATTATCTGAAAAGCCTGTTCCGGAGTGAAACCATCGGTCTCATGGGCAGCCGCCTTGAGCATGTGATCGGCTGGATGCTGGCTGACAGCGGCCAAAAACTGCAAAATGCCAGTCTAATTACCGTAACCGAGCGGCAATGGCTGACGGATACGGTCAATCGGACGGAAAGCTTAGGCCCGCCGGAGCAGACCATCTTGCGCCTGTTTGAGCAAAGTGTCAGGGATAATCCTGACAAAACGGCTCTTGAAGACCAAGGGGAACGCTTATCCTATCGCCAGTTAAACAACCTGGCCAATCAGCTGGCCGAGCGCTTACAGCAGTGTGGCATCGGCTATGGGGATGATGTCCTGCTTTTCTTAGAGCGCGGCTATCGGCAGGTTCTTGGCATGCTGGGAGTCATGAAGCTGGGAGCGGTCTATATTCCGGTTGATACGCAGTATCCCCAAGACCGGGTTGACTATATTATCGAAGACAGTAAAAGCAAGATCGTCATTACCTCTCGGGAGCTCGCCGGGCGGATTGGTCCGGGTATCCGTGCCTATCTGATCGATGTGGAAGAAAACCGTCTGGACCAAGATCAAGACATGGGTGTCGGATCCCCTTATACGCCACCGGAATTCCACCATGAAGACCTGCTTTTTATTCTTTATACCTCAGGCTCCACAGGGCGGCCAAAAGGAACCTGCGTAATGCATAAAAATATCATTCGGGTGGTGAAATATAATAATTTTATCAATGCCAAGGAAAATGACCGGGTTGTGCAGATGTCCAACTATGTTTTCGACCCCTCGATGTTCGATTTTTATACATCGCTGCTAAACGGAGCGACCCTGGTGATCGTGCCGCAGGAACTTACAATCGATATTCCCGCGCTGGCGGAATTCCTGATCCGGGAAAAAATCACGTTAATGTGCCTGTCCACAGCTCTCTTTCATATGCTGGTGGACTGGAAACCCGAGTCCATGAAAGGAATCCGGAAGATCCTGGTCGGCGGGGAGCAAATGTCCCTGCATCATGCCCGGAAAGCCGTCCGTGTCCTTGGGAAAGGCCGGATCATCAACGGCTATGGACCTACGGAAACGGGAATTATGGCTACCGGCTACCCGGTGGATGATGTGGAAGATGTATCAATTGTGCCGATCGGTTATCCGGCGACAGGCACGTCAGTCTATGTCGTTGACGACAGGCAGCAGCTGGCCCCGCTGAATGTGGCCGGAGAACTGTATATCGGCGGTGCGGCGGTTTCGCAGGGCTACCTAAATCAGGAAGAACTGACGGCCGCCAAGTTCATTCCGTTTGCCCTTGCCGGCAAAGAGCGGGTATTCTGCTCTGGGGACAGGGTGGTGTGGAACAGCAAAAAGGAACTGGTTTTCCTTGGCCGCAAAGATTTTCAGGTCAAAATAAGAGGTCACCGGGTGGAACTGGGAGAGATTGAGCGGCAGATCGAAAATGTTCCGGGGATCCGCAAGGCCTTCGTGGTGACCGAAAAAGACCGACTCGAAACCCTGTCCTTGATCGCCTACTATACCGTCAGCGATTACAGCCAGAAAGACCGGTTTAATGAAAACTATCTGCATGAAGCATTGAGCAGCAGGCTGCCGGTTTATATGATCCCTTCGCAATATATGCTGCTGGAGGCCTTCCCGTTGAATCATAACGGCAAGATCGACCGAAAGGCGCTTCCGGTGATAGCGGGCTATGATGAAGCGGAGGAAAAAACAGATAAAAGGACGGAAAAGAAGGAGAAAAGGACGGATGAACGGACGGATGAACGGGAAGCCTTGATCCTCAAAACGATGAAAAAGATCCTCAATGTCGCTGTCCTCAATAATAACGATGACTTTTTCCGCTGCGGCGGACAGTCAATCAAAGCGATCGCCCTGACCAAGGAGCTGTCCGACCAAGGATTTACGGTAAAAATAAACGATATTTTCCAATGTCCCACAGCTGCGAAACTGGCCGGCCTGCTACAGGAAAAGACGCCGGCCGCCGAACCAGAGGAACCGGAAGGACGGCTTGAGCTCAATGAAATCCAGGCCGGTATCTTGATCCGCCAGATCGTTGCTGATGTGCCGGCAGTATCCGACCTGATCACGATGCTGGACGCAAAACAGCGATTTTCTCTGGCACCGATCCAAAAGATCCATCGGCGGAACGGTTCGGATTACAGCGGGTTTGTCGGTCATCTTGAAGGAGCGGCAAGCGAGCATCAGGTCAGGCAAGCGATAGCCGCCGTCATCGGTAATAACCAGCTGCTTCATTGCGCGCTGCCGGAAACAGACGATGACTCTGGCTGGCTGGAATATGAGCTGGCCGAGGCCGCACCGGTTCTCGGCGAATATCTGGCCTACCGGGATATCTCCAAGTATGTTCCGGCATCGCAGACGGCCATTATCGGCGGTTTGTATCAGCAGATCATGCTTACGCCATATGCATCCGGACGGCTATTGTGGCGCCTGGCCGTCCTCAGGCTAAAAGCGGACGAACATCTGCTGATCTGGGGAGCTGATCACCTTATTTTCGACGGGCTGAGTGCCCAGGTTCTGAAAAACCAGCTTCAAGAAAGCCTGTGGAAAAACCGGCTGCCGCCTCCGGAACGTTACAGCGACTATGTGCAGCTGCTGGGGAGGGGACCGGCCATCGCCGAATCGTATCTCGTCGAACAGTTCCGGCTGGCGGAATGGAGCGCGGCAAACCAGGAGCTGATGAAGCGGCTGGCGGAAAGCGAGCCGGAGCCGGGCCGGCAGGTCAAACTGGTCCTGCCCCTTGCGACGGTCGAACCGGCCGATATCTGGCGGCATGCCTTTGAGACGGTCGCCGGACTGATCAGTGACTATACCGGGTTGGAGCGGATTCCGTTTGCCCTCGTCGATTATGGGAGAAGTTATCAGGACAGACAGTTTTACAATTGCGTGGGTGAGTTTCTCGCCATGGTTCCGGTCCTCTATGACAAGAATCACTGGATCCCGGTGGAACCGGCCGTCCAGTTATGCAAAGACAGCGCGGTTAACTTCGTCAGCCTGCTGGAAGATGCAGAACTGAAGCGGAAATATCCGGCCGTTACGGACATGCTCGGCAAGTATTTCGGAGCGGAAAACGCTTCCGGTAACAAATGTTTTGATGCGGTTTTATACAATTTCCAGGGTGCTGCGGAGGAAGAAGAAAAGGCGGCATTTGCCGACATCCAAGGCGAAGAGTACCTGGCAAGGATTACCGTTCTCGTGAATTATGACGCCGATCATCTGATCATTGAATTTCACAACCTGTCGGCCAAAGAGGAAGAGCAACTACATTATCATGCAAGAGAAATCATGCAAATGAAACAGGCAAATGAAACAGGCAAATGAAACATGCAAAAATCATGCAAATAAACATGCCAAAAAACATGAAAAAGAGAGGAAAAGCAGAATGAAAAATAAGTATTTACTGGTATTTTGTTTCATCACATATGGATTATGCTGGGGACTGGCAGCCGCCTTTATGCTGTTCTATGATTTTTTCTCCGGGATATTCGGAGCGATGTCGTTTGAAAACCCCTTGGTAATCCTTGCCCTGTTCTCCGCGAATATAGCGGCAGTCATTGTATACGGAATGATGGGTGGATTAAAAGCAATCGGCGGCCTGTTCGCAAAATTTATTCCGCGCAAGAAAGATCTCTACTGGTTTGCCATCGTGCTGGGAATCGCCGTGCTTTTTTTCCTTTTTGTCCGCTATGGTGCGATTCTTCTTGGTGTTGCCGTTCCGGAGCTCATTTATAATCCGTTAGAGATGGTCCGGGAAATCATCCGCAATTTCTTCCTTGAGATCGGTATCCTGGGCGGCGTGCTCGGCTGGCTCGGTTTCCTGCTGCCGTATTTACAGAAGATTTTTCGCAGCAATATCAAAGCTGCGGTCTGTACCGGAGCCATGATGGGTATTTACACCCTGCCGGGATATGCCATTTCTTCGTTTGAAATGGTAGCGCTTTATCCTTTGTATATCATCCAGGTGGTCTTTCTCTATATTTTTATCAGCTATATGTACAACCTGACCGAGGGAAACCTACTGTTTTATTTGCTTTTATTCGGCATTATTTCATCAGGGGCTTCGCTTCAGCTTTATTATTTTAACGCGCCGGTTCAGATCATCGAGATTGTCTTTTTTATCTTGGTGTGCGGGATTACCTATTTCATCATAAAGAAACGAAATATCCAAGTGCCGCTTCATACTTTGCCTGAATACCGCAGGATCCCGGCAAGCGGGGTGGGAGAAACAGCATGAAAACAGAAACCTTTTGCCAACTGAAAAAAGGGGAAGGCGGGCAGCTGATCTGCTTTCCCTATCTGGGCGGCTACGCCAGCTCTTTTCAAGTGCTCGTCAAGGCTCTGGAAGATACCGATATGGAAGTCTGGGTGGCCAATCCTCCCGGCCACCTGGGTTCCGACCTTCCTTTGGTCAGCAGCATTGATGAACTGGTGTCGCTATATGACCGTGATGTCGCTAAGATCATCAGACCGGACAGCCTGTTTTTCGGACACAGCATGGGCGGTGTCGTTGCCTTTTCGCTTCTGGAAAAGATGGCCACTTCCGGCGCCAGGATCCTCCCGGCGGCGCTGATGATGTCTGCTTCCGCGGCCCCCTGCTGTTTCGCCGGCCGCGGCTACGATACGATGAGCCGGGAGGAGCTTTTTCAAAAGTTAAAAGATTATGGCGCGATGCCGGAAGACATCTTAAACAGCCGTGAATTGATGGAAAGCATGCTGCCGGTGTTTCAGGCGGATTACCATGTTTTGGCCTCTTGCGTCACAAAAAAGTATCAGAAAATCAATAGAACTACTTATTTACTATGGGGAATGGAAGATAAAGTGGAGGACGTCCGCAATATTCATTTATGGAAAGAATATTTTGTGCCGGAAATAAAAACGATACCGATCTACAATGCTGGTCATATGTATATTCATGAATGTGCCGACGAAGTGGCATCCCATATCCGATACAGTATGGGCCTGCTGCACTGAAACCGGAAGCCTATTGCTGGGGATTTGTTAATTATTGACAGTTGCAGACGAGGACGGTAATATAAAGTAAGCTGTCTTTAATAGTACGGATCGTAAGCAATCAATGGGCATTTAACAAGAAATAACCCCGTAATTACTAGGGTTATAATAAAAAACAAGGAGAAGAAAATGCTACTAAGAATTGTAAAAAACGATTACATAAGAAAAAAGGCAATTACAGCGACAGTTTTTTTGTTTATTGCTATGGCGTCACTATTATTATCCAGTGCGATCAGTATTATAGCCAATCTGGTACATTCCATTGCTGATCTGCAGCGTGCGGCAGTGCCTTCCGACTTGATCCAGATGCATCTGGGCGAGTTTGACCAAGCAGAAATCGACCGCTTTGTCGAAACGCATCAGGATACAATCGCGATGCAGGAAACCATGGTACTGCAGAATCTGGAAGGAAAGGATATTACGTTTCGGAACAATGAGTCATTTGCCGATACGGTTCAGGACATATCCTTTGTCGTCCAAAATCAGAATTTTGATTTTATTTTAGATCTCAACAATGAAAAACTGAATATTGAACCAGGAGAAATCGCCGTTCCCATTCATTATATGCAGACTTATGACTTGGCAGTCGGCGACGTCCTTACCGTCAGCTTAGACGGATATCAAAAGTCATTTACGATATCCGACTATGCCAGGGATTCGGAAATGAATACAACTTTTGCCGGATCGAAACGCTTTGTGCTGAACCAGGCTGACTATGAGGAGTTATATGCAGCGCAAGCGGCCGAAACAGAGTATCTGATTGAGTTTAAGCTGGTACCGGGAGCGGATCTGATGGCGGTACATACCGACTATGTGGATGCCAAGCTTCCGGGGAACGGTCCCAACCTGATCGGCCGGATGTTTATGCTGATGTCGGCCATGTCCGATGCCATCATAGCCCTCATTATGATCCTGATCAGCATGATGATCGTGGTAATTTCCATGCTTTGTATCAAGCTGATGTTCCAGGCCGCTGTGGAGGAAGACATCCGTGAAATCGGGGTCATGAAAGCGATCGGTATCTCGAAAAAAGACATCCGTAAGATCTACCGGAACAAATACTGTATCATGGCCATTTTGGCCGGAGTGGCCGGCTATCTGCTTTCCTTTGCGGTCATGGATGTATTTACCGGTAATATGAGGCTTTATCTGACCGCAGACCTGTCAGGGAGCTTGAGTTATCTGCTGGCGGTATTGGCACCGGTTCTGGTGTATGTCATGATTTCGCTTTATTGCCGCCGCATGCTTAAGAAAATGGACAAGATTTCGGCAGTGGAAGCCTTGCTGGCGGAAGTTGACAAGCGTGAAAAACATAAAAAGTACCGTTTTGCGTTACTTAAAAATAAAGTATTCAGTACCAATACCTATATGGGCATCCGGGACATCGGGAGACGCTTTAAGCTGTACCGCTTTTTGGTCGTCATCTTTTCGATATGTACCTTTATCCTGATCTTTCCGGTTAATATTTATAATACCTTTAATTCACCGGACACCTGTACCTACTTAGGGATCGGGAAGTCGGACCTGAGGATTGACTTAAGCCGGACAGACCGAATTACCGAGGATTTCCTGGAGCTTCAGGAAGCCCTTACGAATGATCCCGATATTGAGATGTTTTCCCCGCTGATAACCTGTTCTTACCAGATCAGGAATCCGGAAAACGAATGGGATTACCTCAATATTGAAACCGGGGATTTCACCGTATTTCCGCTTAATTATATACAGGGAAGCGCTCCTTTAAGCAATGGGGAAATCGCGCTTTCTCAGGTAGCGGGAGATGAGCTTGGCAAGAAAATCGGCGACCGGCTGGAGGTCCGCGTAAACGGGGAAGTGCGGGAACTTACCGTAAGCGGGATTTATCAGGATATTTCACACGGCGGCAAAACTGCCAAGGCGCATCCCGGCCTTCCTTTAAATCAAGATGCCATTCTCTGGTATGTCGTCTATGCTGACCTGCAAGAGGGTGTTGATCTGTTATCCAAAATCGATATTCTAAAGGAGGCTTACCCGGGCGCCAGTGTTTTCAGCGTCCAGGAATTTACGCTTCAGTCCTTGGGGAATATGATCGACCAGATGCGGATGGCAGTCTTTGGAGGAGCCGCAGTCTCGCTCGCGGTGGCCGTTTTGATCACCGTCCTGTTCTTAAAAATGCTGTTGTCAAAGGATATGTCACAAAATGCGGTAATGCGCAGTCTCGGACTGACCCTAAAAAACATCAGGCACCAATATATGGCCGCTTCCTTGACCGTGCTGGTCTTGGGCATTGTGATCGGCGGGTTGCTGACGGAATTTTTAGGTGAGCTTCTGCTGGGTCTGGCCATGTCGTCGATGGGGGCATCCCGGATCGACCTGGTCAGTGTCATATGGCAGTCTTGGATCTTATGTCCGGTGATGCTGTTTGCCATTGTCGGCTTAAGCATTTCCGTATGCTGCAAAATTGCTGCCCAGAAGGATCTATCGGTGGTGTTGAGGAGCTGACTCTGATTGAAGCAGCATGGCCCGGAGCCGTTATGGATAAACAGTAAAGTAAGTAACCCCCAATCATATCCAGAGGAAGGAAAACGGATAAACAGTAAAGTAACCCCAAATCATTTCTGAAAGGAAGACAATCATGAACAATATACTGGCAGTAGAAAACTTAAACAAGACAGTGGATCTTACCAAAACCAATAAACTTCATATACTAAAGGGCGTTAATCTTAAAATTGAAAAGGGCGAGTTTGTGTCGGTCATGGGTCCGTCCGGGAGCGGCAAATCAACACTTTTATACAATGTCAGCGGAATGGACCGTATTTCTTCCGGCAATGTAAAGTTCAAAGGGCGTGAAATCGGCGAACTGGAAGAGGAAGAACTGGCAAAGCTCCGCTTAGACAATATGGGTTTTATTTTTCAGGACATAAATCTCCTTAAGAATTTGTCCGTCATTGACAACGTCATGTTTCCGGCCATGATGCTTGGCAAGGAAGATAAATCTCAGATCAATAAAAAGGCGGAAGACCTGATTAAAATGACGGGGATATCAGAAATTGCCGACAATACGATTACCCAGGCGTCCGGGGGCCAGCTGCAGCGGGTCGGGATATGCCGGGCTCTGATTAATAACCCCGACATTATTTTTGGCGATGAGCCGACCGGATCATTGGATTCCAAAGCAGCCTCTGAAATCATGTCCTTGCTGGATGATATCAATAAGAAAGGGACGACGATCATGCTGGTCACCCATGATGCAAAAGTCGCTGCACAGACAGAAAGGGTCTTGTTCATGGTTGACGGGAATATCGTTTCTCAGAAAAAAATGGACAAGTACAATAAAAACCGCCACGAATTGAAGGAAAGAACCGAATCAATTATGAAAGAGCTGATCAGTAACGGGATCTAGTGCAACAGCAAACAGGATATGGCAGTTTATGAGGTATATTATGAGTACACTGACGATGAATGCAGGTAATTCAAATACAGTAAATAACAGTTCAATAAATGCAAGTACCATCGGTTCGAGTGCCATGATGGAAGTAACCGGACTGAGAAAAAGATTCCGTGATAAAGAAGTTATCTGCGGTATCGACTTCCAAGTCCTTCAAGGAGAAATACTCTGTTTTCTCGGGCCGAACGGTGCGGGGAAGAGTACGACGATCAATATTATCACCGGGGCTTTACGATGCGAATCGGGTAACATCAGTTACTGCGGGGCAGATATTTATCGCAATCTGACCGCATACAAAAAGAATCTTGGCATTGTTCCGCAGGATCTGGCTCTGTATGAGGATTTACCGGCACTTACGAATGTGCGATTTTTTGCCTCACTGTACGGATTAAAAGGCAGGCAGCTCGACGAGGGCTGCCGGTATGCCTTGGAATTTACCGGATTGATGGACAGAGCGAAAGATAAGGTCAGTACTTTTTCCGGCGGAATGAAAAGGCGGCTGAACATTGCCTGCGCCATTGCTCACAGGCCACGGCAGCTGATTATGGATGAACCGACCGTCGGCATCGACCCGCAGTCCCGCAACCATATCCTGGAAGGCGTAAGGCGGCTTCGCGACGAGGGCATGACCATTTTATATACGACTCATTATATGGAAGAGGTCGAGGAAATCGCTACCCGGATTATTATCATGGACGAAGGCAGAATCATTGCTGAGGGAACCAAGGAAGCTTTGAAGGCGGGGATTGACAAGGAACGGCATTATGAGATTGATGCCTCATATGATGAGTGTCCCGATGCTGCGCTGCTTTATCAGATAGGCGGGATCAACGAGGTAGCAATAAACGGAAGCCGGATTGCCATAGCAGCGGCAAAGGAAACGGAAACCCTTGATAAGATCATTACGACCCTGATAGCCGGTTCGGTAAGAATCAATGCCATAGCCAGCCGGACGGCAAACTTAGAAACCGTGTTTCTTCATCTGACCGGCAAGTCGCTTCGTGATTAGCAGGTTCGGTAAAGAAGCTCATTCGATAAAGCGAATTATCAGTAAGAGGTATCGTATGGATAATTTTAAGAAAATACTGGGCATGGACCTGTTTAATCTTTTTACCAATCCGATGTGGCTTGCCTATGCCATTGTCTTCCCGCTTGTTCTCGTGCTGGTCATGGGGTTTTTGACAAGCGCAAGCTATGGCAGCACCGTCACGTCCTACGATTATTATGGCATTGCCATGATGATTTATATTATCTTTAACGCAGCGACGTTTTCCGCAAACGGCTTCATGGAAGAACGGGTCAAAAACCCTAACATGAGGCTTGTCTATTCCCCGGTCAAGCCGTTTTTTATTCACTTTTCAAAGGTTCTGGCCACGTTTGTATTTTGCTCGGTGACCTTTACGCTGGTGGGAGCCGTGCTGTACCTGGTCGTAGGCGTAAACTACGGGGGCGGGTATTTTGGGCTGATTTACCTGCTGATGCTGCTGGCGATATTTTTCTTTTCGGCGCTGGGTGTCATGGTTTGCTGCGTGCTCCGGAGCGAGAACAGTACCAATCAGCTATTGAGCATTATTCTCACTCTGTTCGGGGTCTTGGGGGGATTGTTTTTCCCGCTTGACGGCTTTGGGAAAGCCATCAGTGCCATTAGCTGGATGTCGCCGGCTAAATGGATCTTCTCGGCCTGTATGCAGATCATATATAACCGGGATATTTCCATGTATCTGCCGGCCTGCGGGGTCATGGTCATGTTATCCGCAGCGGCAGTCGGGATCAGTGCAAAGCTATTTAAAGGGGAGGATTACATATGATTGCTTTTTGGACGACCTTAAGAAATAACTATAAACGGATGCTGGAGCATAAGTCGAGAGTCATCCTTGTGGTGGCAATGATCACTGGTGCGGTTGCTGCTGCTGTCTTTATGAATGCCTTGGCAACGGACAGCATCGGGAATATTGCCTTGGTTGCACCGGAGCGTGAGGACGGTCTGACCAGTCCCTATCTGAATGTAACCCGGCTTGACAAAGCCCCGCCGCTGTCGGACCTGGTATCAGGGAAGTATGACGCGACAGTAATCCGTAAAGCCTCGGGGGAATATGAGATACAGACCATCAAGAGCGATGTGTTCAGACAGGAGTTGGCCGACCTGCTTGCCGATCCTGAGGAGTACCAGCCGGATTGGTCCGGACGCAGGAAAGTCGGTACTACTATTGTCGGCTTCCTGATCATGTTTATCCTGATGCAGGGCACTACGATGATGCTTTTTTTTGCGGAGGACAGGGAACACGGACAAATCAGAAGGGTTGCGGCCGCTCCGGTATCTTTTGCCGGATATCTGGGTGCCCATTGTGTGTATACGTTTTTGATCTTGTTTGTGCCGACATTGGTAATCCTGTATCTGATCAGGTTTCTGACGGGGGTTGCTATCGGCTTCTCATTTTTTCAGTTTTTTTTGCTGATATTTCTATTATGTGCCTTGTCTACAGCGTTTGCCCTGTTTCTTGATGCCTTTATCGACAGGAGTGATTCTGCCAATATGCTTGGATCGATGGTTTCCATCCTGACTTCGATTTTGGCAGGTAGTTTTTATTCGTTTGACAAGGGCAACCAGACACTGGAAGCGATTATCCAAGTACTGCCGCAAAAAGCTTATCTTGAACTGGCGGGGGGGATGGAAAATGGTTATAGCTGGCAAGAGCTGGCGCCGTGGTTTTGGTATTTGCTAGGGATAATTTTGGTATTCTTGGTGGCGGCTGTTGCTAAGACAAGGAGGAATTATATCAGGGCATCATAGCAATTTTTGTCAATTCCAGGGACATGCTGATCTAATCGGCGTTTCCCTGGGAACTGAATACCGGAGCCTCCAAATTTTGCTTGTTCATTACTTCTCATCTTTCAAAAATTATCTCAATATCATCGTGCCAGTATCTTTGGCAGTCTCAGACGGAATCATCTTCTTAACGCGTCAGGTTATTTTGAAATCAGCATTTATATAGGAAGGGTCATAAAAAATAACTTTATTCACTATTTATATGGCTGATCACGCTACTTTAATTTATCGTAATAATAAATAAATTATCAAAAAGAATAGTATTATTTTTTATAAACACTTGATATCAAAAAAGTAGTTTCTTTAATGTATGATTTTATAATTATATATATTGATAAACATTATTTTAATTTATTTCTAATAATGATTGTAAGCGGCATGTATATCTGTTATAATTATTTATGACATATTATGACATAGCGCATATGTTAATTAAAGATATTACTGATATTAATTTTGCTACACTTATCGCAAGTTCTGAGATAAATATCTTGTAGAATTAGAAAATAAATGACGTAACATAAAGAATATTATAATTAATTTGCTATTATTACAACGAAAATAACGATGTATAACATTACAAATGAATATATTAAGCATTTCACGTCACTTATTACTTAAGAAAGGAGAGAAGCATGCTAAAACGGAAAACAGCAACACCAGTCTTAAACCCAAAAACAAAAAGGAGGTACCCTGTCAAGCCTTTGCTTTGTTTTGTGTTGAGCATGATTATGGTGGTTACGTTATTACCGGCAAATCAGTTGCCTGTGGCTTATGCAGCTGCTGCTTTAGAGCTGACAGCGGAAAACGATTCGGATGCGAATGCAGAGCAAACTTCCGAAGAGAAAACTTCCGATGAGCAAGTTTCCGACGAGGAAACAGCCAGCAAGGAAGCTGCCGGTGACGAGTCAAACAGCGAAGATGAAGCTGAGGAAAACATGACCGAAGAAGTAACCGAAGAAGAAGAGAACGAAACTATCCCGGATATCAATGCAGCAGCCGGTAACGAAGGTGACGAGCTGCTAATTGTCAATGCCCGGGTCAGTAACTTTGCAACCAATGAAGGCAATGGATATTACCGGGCCCTGCTCGACAATAACTATAGCACGCACTGGCACGATGTCTGGGTCAGCAGTTCAGGACAAGGCCAGCTGAACGCGGCCAAAACCGGCCACTATATTGATATAGACCTGGGCAGCGAACGGACAGTAAGCGATCTGAACCTGTATGCCCGTACCAGCGGTGCTAATTTTCCGGATACAGTGACGGTTTACATACCTAAAACCCCCAAATTTACTGACGGCTGGCCTAACGGTGAGATCAATACAGCCACAACATCGGCAGCTTATAATGCCAACGTACCGAGCTGGGCTGACTCGGCTTCCATGAATCTGTGGACGGAAGTGACCGGAGTTTCGGCAGGTAATTTTGCGGCTTCTGGAAGTGTTCCGAAAGGCAGGTCGTTAAGCTTTTCCAGCGAGCTGACTACGCGTTATCTGCGGATATTTGTCCGGAACGGCAGTACCGGTGCCGTCAATATCGCCCTGAGTGAAATCAAGGCCTACGGGACGGCCGACACCAGTGCTGCGGTGCGCTTACCGGTGGCAAGCATCCGCGCCACGAATGCGATGAGCGGCGACGGCTTGATTACCGGCATGGTCGACGGTGCTGCAGCTACTTATTGGCAGAGTAATTATAACACCGCCACGGATGCGGTAATCGAACTGGATCTGGGAGCGGTGCAAGACGTCATGTGGATTGAGATTGACAAGCGCCCGAACAATTCCAACAAGGCCATCACGTCGGCAGCCCTTGCGACAAATCCCAATACGGCTTCGTACTGGACAACCGGCACCGGCACTGTCATAGTCACCGGGGACAATGCCGGCCAGTCCTGGACAAATATCAGTTTGATCCAGCCGACGGGTGTTCCTTCGGGGTCTGACAGGGCTTACACACAGACCTATAGCATTAGACCTACGGAAATCCTTAATACTCGCTATCTGCGTATTAATCCGGCGCATGGTCTGGCCGGCAGCTTAGGCGATGTGGCTATATCGGAGATCCGTGTATATGGCCGGAATCTTAACGGAGACCCGCCGTCTTATCGTCTGGCAGGATCCGCTGCCGCACCGGCGAGCAAACTGTCCTTGTGGTACCGTGAGCCGGCAACCGGACCGTGGCTGAGCGATTCCTATGTAAACAGTGACAAGGAAGACCGCCTGCCCATCGGTAACGGAAGGATGGGATCCCTGATCGCCGGCGGGGTAATGTCGGAAGAAATACAGTTCAACGAAGAAACGCTGTGGAGCGGCGGGCCGGGCGGTACGGAACTAGATACCGACGGCAACCGCGGCAATGTTCCGTCAGGCGAGTCAAGCTATAATTATGGTTATGGGGCGGGTGACCCCGTCCAAAGCTCGCTTTATAACGCCTTGAAAACAGGAACCAATACCAGCGGTTCCGGTTCTGTGGCGACCAATACGATTCAGGGTAATTATCTGGGTTTCGGGCGTTATAAGAATTTTGGCTACCTGACCCTAGACTATAACTTCCCCGGCGGCGAGTCGGTCGTCAATAACTACCGCCGGACACTTGATCTGGAAAACAGTACCGCGACTGTCAGTTATGAAATCGGCGGCACCACGTACACCCGTGAGTATATCGCCAGCTATCCTGGTGATGTCATGGCCGTAAGGCTGACGGCCAGCGGAGGAACGGGCAAACTTAATGTGGACGTATCGGCCAGACCGGGGCAAAGCAGTTATAAAGCAGCGGCTCCGGCGGTCACGGCATCAGGGGATACGGTTCTGCTGACCGGTGATCTGAAGGACAACGGCCTGCGATACGCCGCCGCTTTTAAAGTGACGCAGAGCGGCGGTACCCTGACGACAGGGAGCACGGAGGTGAGTGTCAGAGGAGCCGCCTCGATAACGATCTATTATGACGCCGCCACGGATTACCGGGATGATTCCGGGCAAAGCCTAGGGTCAGCCAATGACTATAATGCTTTTGACGGCTGGACATGGCGCACCGGCGAGACGCTTTCCGCACTGGCGAACCGGGTAAAGAATGAAGTTTCTTCTTATACCGACAGCGGCTATGCCGCGATAAGAGCGGCTCACGTTGCCGACTATCAGGAACTGTTTGGACGGGTGGAGCTTGATCTTGGCGGAACCAACCATCTTCCTACCAAGGAAGCCCTGACAGCCTACCGGACCGATACCTCCGGCACGTCGGCTAAGATGCTGCAGACGATATTATACCAATATGGCCGTTATTTACTGATCTCGTCAGGAAGGGGCGGAACCCTGCCATCTAACCTGCAGGGGGTATGGAACAGCGGTAATAACCCGCCTTGGAGTTCCGATTATCATATGAATATTAATCTCCAGATGAACTATTGGCCGGCCGGCGGAGCCAATCTGGTAGAACTGATTGACCCGCTCATGAATTATGTTGACGGGCTGCGCACCACCGGTCGGCTGACTGCCCAGAAATACAGCTATCCGTCCGGCACCGCTGCCGGGGCATGGAAGGCCACTGACGGCAGCGCAGGCTGGACGGTACATACCAGTTCGAATATCTGGGGGCAGACCACGCCCGGCCCGAGCTGGAGCTGGGGCTGGTCGCCGGCCGCCAATGCCTTTATGGCGCAGAATCTCTATCAGTATTTGCAGTACGGCGGTGATAAGACTACTTTCCAGAATGAATACTGGCCGATTATCCGCGAGGCGGCTGTAATGTGGACCAAAGCCTTGTACAAGCCGACCGATGGCTTTTGGGCCGGTAAATACGTGGCCCTGCCCAGTTATTCGCCGGAACACGGGCCGCTGACAGTGGCTACTGCTTATGACCAGCAGCTGATCTGGGAGCTGTTTACCTTGACCCTTGACTGCATGGATCAGCTCAGCATCAATGACCCGTTGTTTGAGGCTAATATTGAAGAAAAGCTGGCCAATCTTTACAGGCCGGTCAATATCGGTACGAACGGATCCGTTCTGGAGTGGACCTCGTTCAGCCGTAATTCAGCAGTAAACAGCGGCGAAAGCAGCCATCGCCATATGTCCCATGTAGTCGGCATGTATCCGGGTACCAGTATCATGGACGGATATACGATTGACAGTGCTACCGGGAAATTGGTGGCAAGCAGTAATAACCAGGATTTTAATGCCGGCCTGCAGTCGCTGCAGATTCGCGGCCTCGGCGCGACCGGCTGGTCGATGGGCTGGAAAATCAATCTGTTCGCCCGTGCCAAGGACAGTGCCAGCGTTAACCAGCTGATCAACAATATGTTCCTTGGCGGCAGCGGCCAGAGCCAGTTACCGCCCAACCTGTTCGGGATGCACGATACCCGCTTCCAGATCGACAGTAACTTCGGCTATACCGCCGGGATTCAGGAAGCCTTGCTGCAAAGCCACCGCGGTTCCTTGGATCTGCTGCCGGCCCTGCCGACTTCGTGGGCAGAAGGCGAAGTAAGCGGCCTTCGTTCGATCGGCGGTCATACGGTGGATATAGAATGGACAGGCAGGCAGTTGGAAGAAGCGCGGATTACCGCTCACAGCACCGGCAGTATCGTAGTGAGCAATGACCGGTTCAGGACATCGGGAGTGCTGGTGGACGGAGTCCCGAAGACGGCTGTCGGCGGTGCTATAACGATAAACGCCGTACAGGGAGTGACTTATGTCATCACGATAGATACAGGAGCGGTCGTAATAGATGAGTTCTTTACTGATTTTAGTGACAACCAGCTGGGAACATGGTACTCGGCAAGGGCAGCCGGGGGAACGGCAGCGCTGGTGAACGATGCTACTCTCGGCAAGAACGTGCTGCGGCTCAGCAATCTGGGCAATGGCGTAGCCATGTATAATACCGAATGGCCGCAGTATGAGGATTTCACTTTTACCGCACGGATCCGCACGACGACAAGCAATCCGGTACTGGGATTGGCTTACCGCGCCGGCAACGCGACACCGAATACGCCGAGTGCGACTACGTTGGGTTTACTTACGGCACAAAGCTATAACAATAATAATATTGAGTTTAAGTCATATACCGGGACGGCGGAGAGCTATGTTAACCTGACGACGCAGAACGGTTATGGACAAGGTTTCCTGCAGGCTAACAAATGGTACACCCTTAGTATGACGATGGATGATTCGAGTGTAGAATTTTATATTGACGATGTGTTGATGGCCCAGAACTCGTACACACCGGCCAGTTCGCCGGGGCAAAGCTTAGGCGGGGTCATGAGCCGGATCAAGGACCGCGAAGGATATTTTGGATTTGCTGCGTGGGGGAGTTATGCGCAGACTTATGAGATTGACTGGGTGCGGATTACGAATCTGGAGAATTAGTGCTGGGGCGCCGGGGCGGGTGCTGCTGGGGATGTGTCGTGTTGGTTAATGCATCGTGTTGCCATGTTGGTTAATGCGTCATCGCCATATTGCCCAAGCATCATCTGCTCCGGCTCCGGCTCACGAAAATAAGTGCAACTAAGTCTCTCACCCTCAATTTTGGCAGTTTCCGTGCCGGCAACCAGCGCCATCCGTGGCGCGTGTTGCCTTGTGCGGCCATCCGTGGCCGCCCATCACCAGGTTTTCGTTGGTGAGAAACTAAGATGCACTAATTTTCTTCCGTAAGTCGCCTGAGCAGATGATGCTTGGGCAATATGACGATTCGGTATTCCACGCTGGAAGTATAGTTGGTGCACAAGATGGTGTAGGCCGCAGAGCCGGTCTGCGATTACTAAGGAAGGAGAAAGGAATGGAAAGAAAAGCAAAGAAACATGCTGGAGTGTCGCGGCTAATCAGGAGAAGTACGGTGAAGACCTTGTTGTGTTTTGCACTGAGCCTGATTATGACAGTTTCAATACCAATGAATCTGTTGCCGGCAGTTTATGCGGCTGAGGACGCTGTCATAGTAGAAAGCAGTGATGACGAAAGTATCACAGCTGGAACCTATGTAGGCGAAGAGGAGACGGCGAATAACGGCGATGAGCAAGAGACGGCGAATACCGGCGACGAGGAAGAAACAGAAAATACCGGTGATGAGGAAGAGACGGCGAATACCGGCGACGAGGAAGAAACAGAAAATACCGGTGATGAGGAAGAAACAGCGGATGCTGGCGACAAGGAGGATAGCGGTGACGGCGGAAATGAAGCAGCCGATCCCGGCGTTCCCAATAGTGCTCCGGGAGACACGTTTTTTACTGACTTTGGTGATAATGTGCTGGGGACTTGGTATTCGGCCAGGAGCAGCGGTGGAAGTGCTTCGTTGGCGACAGATGCGGCTTTGGGGAAGAAGGTGCTGAAGCTTAGTAATCTGGGGAACGGTGTGGCGATGTATAATACCGAGTGGCCGCAGATGGAAGATTTTACTTTTACGGCGCGGATGCGGACGACGACGAGCAATCCGGTGCTGGGTATGGCTTACCGGGGTACGAATGCGACACCGGCGACGCCGAGCGCAGCGAATATCGGTTTGCTTTCGGCTCATAGTTATAATAATAATAATATTGAGTTTAAGTCTTATACAGGGTCGGCGGAAAGTTATACCAACCTGACGACGCAGAACGGTTATGCTAAGGGCTATCTGAAGGCGAATGAATGGTATGTGCTTAGTATGACGTTGGATGATGAGGGAGTGGAATTTTATATTGACGGGGTGCTGGTAGCGCAGAACAGTTATACGCCGGCAGCTTCTCCGGGACAGAGCCTGGGCGGGGTTATGAACCGGATCAGGGACAAGCAAGGATATCTGGGATTTTCTGCGTGGGGAAGTTATGCGCAGAATTATGAGATTGACTGGGTCAGCATTAGTCCTTATGGGACTGGCGGGGCGGCGGCCAGTGTGGTTCCGGCGCTTAGTGATGTCAGTGCAGCGGACGGCGGAGCGGTAGTTTTGGACGTGTCGGCGGCGCAGGCCAGCAATGGCGGGATTCTGTCTTTCCGTTGGCAGAGCAGTACGGACAATGTGAATTGGACGGATATTGCCGGGGCGAGTGGAGCAGAGTATAGCTTTACGGCTGGTGCGGTGAATGACGGGACTTATTATCGTTGTGCAGTGATTAATACGGATGAGAATTCGCGTACTAATGTAAGTTATACGAATGCAGCGCAGCTGACGATTGGTGCTGTTGCTACTCCGGAAATCACGACTCAGCCTGAGGATACAGTTGCGGCGTTGGGCAGCAGTGCTACTTTTACGGTTGGTGTTACGGCAGTTGGGGCTGCTCCGGTTTATCAGTGGCAGGTGAGCACGAATAATGGCGCATGGACGAATATCAGCGGCGCGAATGCGGCGTCTTATACGGTCAGCAATACCGCCAGCTATGCGAATAACGGGAATAAATACCGAGTCGGCGTGAAGTTTGGCGGCAATGAATATGTTTATTCGGATGTAGCGTTATTGATGGTGCAGAAGGACTGGGGATCCACTTCGGCCTTCTATACAACGTTTGGGGCGAATGAGGCTCAGTTAGACAGTACTTCTGACTGGCGGACGGTCAATGGTTCGGGGGTGCCGACCGGAAGCAATCTGGAAGTGGTTACAGATCCCAGTGCTTTTAATGATAAAGCGCTGAAAATGAACTTTACGGACACGGGGAATCACCGGATCGAGGCGGTGCCGATGCCGGATAATATTACCGACGGCGAATATGCGATTCGTTTTAAGGCGGGGAAGCCGAATGCGGATCAGTATACGGACGAGATCAGGATGGCCTTGTTATTTAGGACGAATGGCACAAATTTCCAGGAAATGGCCCGCTCCGGGGCGATCTGGAGCAGTGAAAGCCAGGCCGGCTACAGTGGCGGCACCTTGACGGCGCAATACAGTCCCAGCGGGCTGGTTTCGCCCGGTGTATGGCATACCCTGCGGATGGCAGTATATGGCGACCGGGTGTCGGTGTGGTTTGACGATGTGCTGGTAATTGATAATCAGAAAAGTAATTACTATTCACCGACGGGAGGAAGCTTCGGAATCCGGTCCTTCTTTACCAGTCAGCAGTTTTTCTTTGATAATATGTATGCCGGACCGATCCGTGATAAGGACAATCTGCCGGATGAGTTCGCGGTAACCAAAGAGGCACCGGCAGCGGAAGAATATCAGTCCGATTATGCCGGAACAGCACCAGCGTTTATTGATGCCCAGACGCTTTCGAGTTACCCGGCGACCTATGCAGCCGACAGTGAAGCACCCGGTGGCGGAGCGGTCGAGCTGGAATTTGCCGGAACGGCAAAGACGGGTGTGATTGACACCAGATCCAGTTATATTAAGGATCTTAACCTGGAGATGTCGATCAAGCCGGTACCTGAGGAAGATGTTATTTATACCTATGCGGATGTCGTGGTTGATGATAATGACCCGGAGAAGGAAGCAAAAAGGAGGGTGAAATCCACCGGTGACTTCGGTGTGGTTTTCCATCATGAATCCGGTTCGACATTTGCGGTTCTGTATTATGATGCCGCTACCAGGGCCTGGAGTTTGCGAGATGCCAATGATCTAAATACGACCCGTGTGGCTATCGGTACCGGTCCGGTACTGCGAGCTGAAGAATGGGCTACCGTGCGGATGCGGGCCAACGATAACTCGGTCAAGCTCTGGGTGACGGGCGGAGACGGCGAAGAACAGCTCGTCGGAACGGCGCGGATTACCAGCGCTTATTATCCCCGTGTCGCCGGCCGGGTAGGGGTTATGTCCGGTAAGGAAGCAAAGACCCTTTATCTTGCCGACAGTGTCAGTGAAACTATTTTTGTGGGTGTTCAGGAACCGGGCATGGAACCGGCCTATGATCCGATTACGATCGCATCTTCGGCGATGACGGTGCAGATGGACAACCGGTATCCGGTACCCAATGAATACACTTTGACGAACGGCAACAAGAAGCTGATGGGTTATGAAGACTATGCCTACACCCTGGAAATCAACGGTGAGGAATGGTTTGCCTATGTGGAAAGCGCGGATGTTTCCACTACCAATAGCAGCAACGATACTTTGACTTACACCGTGTATGCCATGGAGGATGTCTCGGTACCGGATGATTACATAGAATTCCGCTTTGTTTATACGGTGGAGGGGACGGCGCTTACCTGCGAAGTAACCCTGCCGGAAGGCAACGCCGGCGTGTATACCGTTGAGATGCCGGATGTCTATTTCGCCGCTTTTGCCAACGGGATGTTAGGAAGCACGACGACCAACGTCAAAATGGCCGGTTTTGTCAATCCCGGATCATGGAATAATATGAGTGATTATTTCAACACCATGTCAGGGAGAGGCCCGAGCTCCAATATGTATTCGATCGGCTTTATCTCTAATGGAACGGTGGCGGCCGGAATCTGGAATGACAGTCCCGACACGCCTACCCGTAATATCATCAGCATCTTGGAGGCTGATGCTTCTACTGGCAATCCGATGACGATGACGCTGCGCAACGGCCCGTGGACCTATGCTACCAATACTGCCTCATATGGCGCAGGATCTTATGCAGCTCAGAAGTTTGAGCCGCTGGAGAAGATGGCTTTCGCGATTGTGGTGGCTGATGACAATAACAGCAGCGGTTCAGCCGACTGGCAGGACGCGGCTAATCTCTATCGGGATTATGCGGTAGTACCTACCGGTGCGGGTGAGATCCGTGATTACTATACCTATGTATCGATGAACTTTGTCAGCATGGCACAGAATCCGTTCCTGCGCGGTCTGGATGATGCCAAGAAGCTGGCTAATTATACCGATGGCTTCGGCCAGATGATCCTGGAAAAAGGCTATCAGGGCGAAGGGCATGATGACAGTCACCCCGATGTCGGCGGCCACATCGGTATCCGTCAGGGCGGCGCAACCGACTTCCGCACCCTGATCAGCGAAGCACATAAGATCAATGCCAGGGTCGGTATTCATGTCAATGTCGGCGAATATATGAAGGATTCGTTCTTCGGACCGCCGTCAAGCGTTTATACCTCAAGCAACGGCTGGGGCTGGCTGGATCAGGCGATCCTGATCGATCAGACCAAAGATCTGATGACTGGTGAACTAGAGAAACGCTTCCAGATCCTATATGATGAAGTGGGCGGCCGTGATTCCGGCGGTGCTTACACCGGCAAGCCGAGCGACGGCTCCGGCCTGGATATGGTTTATGTCGATATTTACTCCGGCTCCGACTGGCGGGCCAAACAGGTGTCCGAAATCCTGAACGGCTTTAACTGGATCAATGCCACCGAATTCTCCGGACCGATGGAACAGAATGTCATCTGGACCCACTGGGGAACCGACCTTTATTACCCGACCAGCGGCGACGGCAGCCAGATCTTCCGTTATATTTATAATGATACCAAGGATGCTTTCCCGACCTCCAGCACCAAGGTCAGCACCATCCTTCGTGGCGCGAACCAGGCGGGAATCGGCGCATGGCAGAGCCGCAGCAGCATTACGGAAGGCGTAGAAGTCTTCTATAACCAGAACCTGGCGTCCAAGTATATGCAGTACTTCCCGGTCAATTCCTGGGCAGATAACAACCTGCGGATCAACTTTGGCGCTCCGAGAGAATATACTTATGATGCCGACGGCAATGTCACCGGTTTCACTACGGTAGCGGGCAAGGCCGGCGCATATGCGACCGCCACCGCGTTAGGCGGCGAGACCAGGGTCTATTCACCTGACGGCAACCTGGTAGCGGTCATGGGCGCAGCATCCGGAAGCACCTATTCCCGTAAGGAAGCCAGTGAGCTGTTCATCCCGTGGAGCCCCATTACCGAAGAAAAGATCTACTATTGGCAGGGCAAGGCTTCCGGCGGCCAGACGAGCTGGACATTCCCTGACAGCTGGGGCAGCAATCTTACCAACAGCAGTGTAAAAGTATACAAACTGACCGACGTGGGTCCGGTCGAGGTGACCACCGGCTTTACCGTAAGCGGCGATACCTTTACCCCCAATATCAATACCTTGGGACGGAAAGTACCGTATGTCATCTACAAGGCCAACAGTGGCAAGACCCCGATGGCAGCAGGCGATTTCGGTGCGACAGCAGCGACCGGCGCCAACGCTACCCCTGGCTATCTGGCCGATCCTGGTTTTGATACTCATGGGTACAGTGCATGGACAGTCACATCCGGCAGCAGCAACGTTGCCATGACGACGGACAACCGCGGCAACAGCAGAATGGAAATTGCCGGTCAGACTAGCGGCACGGAAGTCGGCGTGGAGAACACCATCAAGAACCTGACGCCGGGCGAGACCTATACCGCCTCAATCTGGTATCAGGTGGGCGGAAACGGTACCGGCGGAGCCCCGGCCACAACCGATAAGCGTAACGTCACCTTAAGCGTGCTGAACGGTGCCACGCAGCTGGCGACTACCACGTTTAACCGTACCACTCACAAGAACCTGGACTTTACCAATAAGTGGTATCAAGGCAGTACCGCGGCCGGTGATGCGACGAACAGCCCTACCCCGTACATGTCACGTCTCAACGTGGAATTTACGGCAACCGGCACGACGGCGACCTTCCGGCTGAATTTCGGCAACACCAATGTCAAAGTCTATCTGGACGATGCGCGTGTCTGGCATCATCCTTATACACCGAAGGCAAATGCGCCGACGAATGCCTACTATTTTACTGATTTTGAAAACATCTATGAGCAATGGGGACCGTTCGTGTACGCCCGTACCGGCGATAATAACCACACCCATCTCGTAGAGAAAGCTCCGGCAACCGTCGACCTGGGCAGTACGACAGTCAATACGCAGCAGCTGGAAAATTATGTGCTGGATGGCCGCTGGTCACTCAAGGCGCATAACGACGGGGCCTACACCAACTTCCTGGTTACGACGCCCAATACCTTGGAACTGAAGGCAGGAAAAACCTACCGGGTAGAGTTTGACTACAACGTTTCCGTCGCCTATTATACTTTGGGCGTATATAACGGAAATACCTTGTTAAGCGGCACGTCGGCACAGACCTTAGCAGCTACCGGCGCCCAGAATAACCCGTCGCAGCAGGGTAAGTTCAGCTATACCTTCACCGTGCCGGCCAATGCCGGGGAGAATTGCCGGATTGGGATATCGACCAAGTCCAATCCGAGTTCGATCCATACGATGGGGCTGGTAATTGATAATTTTGCGGTATATGAATCGTAATATGATACTAGGGTTCAAAGGTCATGACATTGGAACCCGCACAACATGAGAAAGCAGCCCGATTAGGGCGGATTTCGAATGTTGCGGATTATGGAGCACGAAGTGCGAAATAATCCGTAGTATCATAGGGGAAATATCTGTAAGAAAAACCGGGACGGTTATCCGATGGATGCCGTCCCGATTTCCTTTTCCTTCCTTTCCTCATAATTCCTTACAATCTTTTTCAAACCATTGTTAATAGGCGAAATCAGAAAAATAATCATCCCCTCCATCCAGCCAGTATTCAAACCAACTTAGAAAATCACGCCTTGGGCAAGCCGGCTGTACGCCTACATCTGTAAAAAACCACATTTCGCCGGCACATGATCCGGATAGAATCAGGTTCCAAGTTTGGCCATCGCCAATATCGATCAGGGTCAGGTTGCCAAAATCAACTTCGTTTATTTTATCCGGGTCAGCATCTTCGTCATCCTCCCAAATCCAATAGTCAGTCAAAGGGAAGTCCTTATGAATAAGGGAATCATCAGTTTTACATTGATATAACGGCATTAAGGGGAAGTCATCGATCATCGTTCCGCCGTCAGCAACCTTTAATAGAAAGTCACGGTAAGCAGCCGGGAGACTTATTTTATGTAATTGTTCAAACTTCTCTACTTCCGCTAAGGAAAGTGGTGGATTAAAAGTGATGCCCTTTTCTTTTAGTTTTTCGTGAATCTGCTGATATTTATCCATTCGATAATCCTCATCTTGGTATTAATTTAGATTTTTGTTACTTACCGCCCAATCCTTCAATCTATTACTCTATTACTTTTGTAACAGATAAGCCTAAAAAATTCCATGTCATCATGAAAAACATGATATTCGATATGAAAATGATAATTAATTATAGCATAGCTAATCAGGTAAGACAAGATTCTTTATAGCATGGCAATCAGGTAAGACAAGATTCTCTTTGAATTAATCTCGCTGTCGATCTCGCTCCTTAAAAGGAAGCCCCCGTAAGATGAAGTATTTATTCTCAATTACGGTTTTTTTAATTTTACTATTTGTTATGTAATTAATTATTAGGTGAATTAGAAAGGGGACTGATAATAGCAGTTAAATATACAAAAAAACTGTTAAATAAACAATTTGCGAGACAAAACTTTTGTTTTGTGTTAGCATTAAAGGCAAGTATTTAAGTGTTATTTGATTATTGTTCAAAAATATAAGAACAATTAGAATGGAAGGACGAAATGACAGTTAATTATAGCAAAAGTTTAACACCATTATATGTATATCCTAAGATATGCAAATATACTGATAAGATAGATGAAGCGGAAAAATTTGTATCACCTCTAAATTATCTGGATACTGAAATAAATGAGGAATTACTGATTTATATACATATACCTTTCTGCAAAAACTTATGTTTGTATTGCGCTTATTATAAGGAACAAACGAATAAATATTCTGAAAAAGAGATAAATACATTAGTGAATTATTTTATTGATGAATTGCGTTTATACTCAAAATATAATTTCTTCAGCAATAAAAAGGTCAAGGCTATTCAATTCGGTGGCGGCACACCTTCTGATATTAGTACAGAATTAATCGCAAAATTAATTAGTGCTATACATAAATACTTTGACACTAGCGAATGTAAATTTATTGGTCTGGAGGGCAATGCATCATCGTTAAACGAACTTGATCGCCTGATCAAATTGAAGTCATACGGTGTCACTAAAATAAGCTTTGGGATACAGACATTTAATGAGACTATAAGAAAAAAACTCAATATTAACGCTAAAGTAGAAGATATTTATGAAACTATGGATAAAATAAAAAAAGCGGGAATACACCAAATAGCGGTAGATATTATGTATAATCTTCCCGATCAGAATCAAGAGCAGTTATTGAATGACATTAAAAATTGTATTGCCTTAAGACCAGAATATATCGATTTGTATGGATTAAATATTTTTCCTAATACGTATTTTAAGAATATTATCGATGAACGAAAGGTGTTTGATGAGTTTCCGGATGATAAAAAAAATATTGAGTATTATCAGATGGCTAAAAAGGTATTGCTAGATAGCGGCTATAATCAGTCTATGGTTTTTACATTTACAAGAAATGGATTGGAATCCTCAATTTACGAACGACTTTTTTTCAGTGCCAATGTCCTTGGCATTGGTCCTTCTGCCAGAAGTTATTTAAATGGCTTAAATTTTAGAAATTATTCCACTATAGAAGATTATCGGCGTTATATCAGCAAGTTGATACTTCCGATTGAGTGCGGCAATTATGCCTCAGAAGATGAGAAAGCAGACAGAAAAACAGTATTTTTCCCCAACCTACTGAAATATTCCAAGCAAAATGACTATGAAAAGTGGAAAGAACATTTTGCTTTCTTAATAAAGGAAGGTTTAGTTAAGGAAAGCGCAGATGCATTTGAATTGACGGATGAAGGGTGTATTTGGCCCGGTAATATATCAAGATTATTCTTTAGTAATTTACAAATAGAAAAACATAATTCATCTTTTTTTGAGTCGGTAGTCAGAAATGACAATCCATATAATCAAGATAAGATGGGAATTATGATAAATAAGAATAATACAAAATACGAATAATCAAAATAAGAATGGAGGAGATTAAAATGCGGGATTATAAGAAAGAAGTGTGTAACTATGTGATAAGCAATTTTCTGAGCGGCGAAGGTGAGATTGGTTATGAAGATTCACTTATTAAAGATGGTGTTATCGATTCAATAGATATTATGAAATTAGTAACTTTTCTCATAAAAGAATACAACTTGACGTTGGAGAATGAGGAATATTCGTTAGATAATTTTGACACTATCGAAAAAATAAGTTTGTTATTAGAAAGAAAAATTGGGGCATAGCATGATTATCAATGAATTTAGAAATAGACTGACAGAGGTACTCTTTTATCCTAAGCTATGCAAATATGAAGACTATTTGCCTAATATACCGGAGTTCCTGCAAAATATTGAGCGGAATGATTTTGAGTCTGAAGAAAACCTTGTTGTTTATATTCATATACCTTTTTGCAATAGGTTTTGCTTTTACTGTTCTTATTATAAGGAATCTGTAAGCAAATATGATGAGAACGCTATCCGTCAGTATTTTGTTGCGATATGCAAGGAGCTGGAAATGTATTCCAGTTTTCGGTATTTTGTTAATAAGAAGGTAAAGGCGATTCAATTCGGCGGCGGAACACCTTCCTTAATTGAGCCGCATTTATTGCAGATGGTTATTCAGAAGATTAAAGATAATTTTGATTGTACAGAATGCACCTCAATAACTATGGAGGGTAATGCTGTTAGCTTGCTGGAAAATAATAAGATAGAAAGATATAAGGAAATCGGTATACAAAGACTGAGTATTGGAGTACAGACTTTTAATGAACATTTAAGAAAGAAGTTAAATATTGAAACAACCATAGGTCAAATCTACGAAATGACTCAGCAAATCAAGAAAGCCGGGTATCAAGATTATTCTATGGATTTAATGTATAACTTGCCAGGTGAAACGATTGACCAGATAGAAATGGATATCCGTTTAATTGATCAGCTAGAGCCAAGGTATATTGATATATACAGTTTGAATATTTTTCCCAATACCAGATTAAAGCAGATGATTGATAAAGGCAATTATTTCGATGGGAAGCCTACAGATCACAACAATAATTTAATGACAGAAAGAGTAATAAATACTTTTAATTCATTAGGATACAATCAGGTGATGGCGTTTACATATTCAAAGAAAGAAAATAATTGCCCTGCTCATGTTGATATATTTTTTAATGGAGGTAATGTTTTAGGAATTGGGCCGTCGGCAAGAAGTTATTTAAGTGGCGTTAACTTTCGAAACATAACGAATATAAAAAGTTACTTAGAGAGGGTTATGCAGGGAGCATACCCTCTGGAGTGCGGGATAGTGGTTCCGGATGAAGAAAAAAATCGTAAAAAAATGGTTTTTTTCCCGCTCTATTTAAAAATCAGGAAATCTGAAATCATCGACATTGATATTTATAAAGATACCATTCACGCTTTGATAAAATTAGGTTATTTATTGGAGGACAAGAATTTTTTATATATTTCGCAAGAAGGTAAAAAATGGATAGGCAATATAGCAACTTGTTTTTTTAGTAAGGAAGAAAAAGAAAAACATAATCTATCATTTATGAACTCTTTGAAAGAAAATGAAAATCCCTATAATCAGGATAAGATGTGGGTATGATTGATCTTGCGTAATACTTAGAAAGGTTTTGAGACAAATGATCAGCTATAAAAAAGAAATAGACTTAGTGTTAAATGAACAACAGAAAGAGGATTTTATTGATCGAATAAATTATGTTTCTAAACATATTATTTCTGTTGAATTTGATTTCACTGAAAAAAATATCATTGTATTTAATTTGGAAAATGAAGACCAGAATGAAATAAATATGATTAATGAAATGACTGATCGGCAAATAGAGTCATATCGATACTTAAGAGATTCTATTGTTTCCGATAATAATGTAATTGTACCAAACAATACTGATGTTTGGAATCAGCTTCTGGAATCTGGACAGGTAATTCAGGAGGATAATGGCGTTATGTGTTATACGGGCATATGCCTGAAGTTATTTGATTTTTTTAATCAAAAAATTAAGGAAATAGGTAGTAGTATAGGTGCTGTTGAACACAAATATCCGACCTTAATATCGGTTAGAACGATGCAAAGAATAAAATATTTAGTATCGCGTCCGGAAAGTATTAATTTTGTGTCTAGACTAAATGAAGATTTTGATCAGATAGATTTTTTTTCTGAGAGTGCTAAAAAAGTGAAAGAGCAAGTTGAAATGAACAAGATAGGAAAATTATTTATAACAGATCAAATTAATTCCTCAGCGGTTTGTTTTCATACTTATAATCAATACAAAGATAAAGATCTGGAACTGAAGAAAGAACCGATAATAATTGGAGCAGAAGGAAAGTGTTTTCGATATGAATCTAAAAGCATGCATTCTTTTGAAAGACTGAGAGATTTCAGCATGCGTGAAATAATAGTTTTAGGTACTGAGAGGATGGTAGATGAATTTATAAAAATGATCACTGTTAAGTGTGAAGATTTTTTTAAAGAAATAGGAATGAACTATTATTTGGCTATCGCTAATGATCCATTTTTTACGAAAGAATTCTCTACGCAGAGTATGTTTCAAAGAAATTTTTCTCTAAAAGTGGAGATCAATGCAAGAATAAACGGAAAATCAAACAGAATTGCCATAGGTTCCATTAATAATCATAGAGATTATTTGGGAAAAGGATTCAATATTATGAATCATGGTAATGTTATTCATTCCGGTTGTGCCGCATTTGGCATAGAAAGATGCTTTTTTGCTTTTTTAGAACAATTCGGATTAGAAATGAGGAATTGGCCTTCAATAGTCGTAGACGGCATTGGCGGATTAAAATAAGTAAATAATTCATAAGGAGGATGCTATGAAAGTATGTATTGTTGGAGTAAAAGGCAGTATTTCATTGATAATGATGATGGGTATTTATAAGAGTATGATATCAGGAGAAAAAGTCGAGTCTTTATTGACTAATACTGAATTGTTTAAGGATTATTCTCTGGTGAACATCAATGATATGGAGTTCGGTGGCTTTGATGTAAGGGCAGATGATATAGTTGAATCAGCGATAGCGGCGGATCATAATGACATATTTCATGTTAAGTACGATCAGAAGTTGCAGGATTTATTAAAAAAAGCGCAGGTTTATAAAGGTATTTGCGTTAATAAAGACAGTGCGATGACAGATATTATCCAAGATGAAAAGGAAGCAGTGAGAGAATGCAGCACTTTATTACAGGCATTGGAATATATTGAGAAAGATTTACGGTTATTTAAAGGCAATGATGATTGTGTAATGATAAATGTTGCATCAACAGAATCTATAATTACCCTAAGCGATAATCATAAATCATTGGATAATTTTAAAAAAGCGTTAGTGAATAACGCAAGTGATATTACATCGGGTCAACTTTATGCGTATGCAGCGATAGATGCGGGTATTCCGTATATTAATTTCACACCTTCTGTATGCGCTGACATACAGGCGCTGGAGGAGTTATCAAAAATACGAAAAATCCCGATTGCTGGAAAAGATGGAAAAACAGGCGAAACCTTGCTCAAGACTATTTTGAGTGAAATGTTTTCGATACGTAACCTAAATATCGACATGTGGTATGGAACTAATATTTTAGGAAACCTGGATGGAAAAGTATTAAATTATCAAGACAATAAAGCAGCGAAAATTACTTCCAAAAAAGCAGTACTGCAAAAGTGTATCGGTTATGAACCGGAACAACAAGTAAGAATTGATTACATGAAATCAATGGGAGACAACAAAGTTGCCTGGGATTATGTTTTGTTCAAAGGGTTCGGGGGAGCCAAAATGAATATGAGCTTCACATGGCAGGGTATAGATTCCTTTCTTGCCGCACCGTTGGTTATAGATTTGCTTCGCTTAACTTATTATGCATGGAAAAAAGGTGAATATGGATTGCAGAGCCAATTTGCTGTTTTTTTTAAGACTCCTTTGGGAACAGAAGAAAACAGACTGTCAAAGCAATATGATATTTTGGTTGAGTGGATTATGAACACAAAGTGAGGATTTTCATGTTTAGAATGGTTGAAATAGAAATAAATACAATGTGCAACCGTAAATGCGTTTATTGCCCTAATTCGATAATGCAAAGAAAAGAATATGGGGAAATGAAAAAAGAGTTATTTAAGAAAATATTGAATGATTTAAATAAAATTGAATTTGATGGACGAATATCCTATCATTTTTATGGAGAGCCGCTTTTGTGCGCCAATTTATTTGAATATGTGACAATGACAAAAGCGCAATTGCCTAAAAGTAAGATTTTTTTGTATTCCAATGGTGATTATTTAGATATCAATAAGCTTATGCTATTAGTGAAACTGGGGGTAGATCAATTTATTATAACCAATCATCAAGGACAAGATCACAGTTTTTACAAGGTATATGGTCGATTGGAATCAGCAGTACTAAATAAAGTTACTTATGTATCAAGCAAAGAATTAAATCTTGTTAATAGAGGAGGGATATTATGGGGATTGGGTATAACGGCGGATAATAAAAGACCATGTTTAGTTCCGGAGAATCTCGTAATAATTACCAGCAAGGGTAATGTAGTAGCTTGTTTTAATGATTATTGCCAAGTACATGTTATGGGCAATGTCAAACATGAAGAATTATCGGAAATATGGAATAGTAAAAAATATCGCATATTCAGGGAAAATTTATTTATGGGTAACAGATGGGCATATGATGTATGCCAAGCATGTAATCACACCAGCGGACTGACGGAAGATGGTCTTGATTTTGAACTGTAGATATGAGGATGACCTATGGACGAAAATATGGAAAAAAAAGTGGATAATTTGATTTTTTCGATGACATTGGAAGAAAAGATTGGCCAGCTTCACATGATTGAAATACATAGGTTAATGGAAGAACCGTGGTCTGATGAAAGAGAAGAAGTATGGAATTATATCAATAAAGATTTAAATCAGCAAGCATTGAAACGAGTAATTATAGACTATAACATTGGATTTATTTTTTATGGAGGCACTGGTTTACTTAAAGACAATAACATTGATGATTGGCGTGATGTTTATTATCAGATAAAATCAATTACGCAAAAAACAAGACTTAAACTTCCTGTTATGCATGGATTGGATGCCATACATGGGTTTAACTATTTGTCTGATGCGACCATCTATCCACATAATCTGGGAATGGTTGCCACATGGAATCCGGATTGGGCATATCAACAAGCACTTGAAACTTCAAAAGAGTTAAGATATGCTGGAATGCATTCTGTTTTTGCGCCAAATGCTGATATTGCGCGAGACCCCAGATGGTCCAGAGTATATGAAAGCAGTGGGGAGGATCCGTATCTGGCATCTCAGTTTATTGGAAACTATGTCGCGGGTTTTCATGATAAAGCGAGAATCAGTGCCTGTGTAAAGCATTTCTTGGCATATGGTGAAGCCGTTGCGGGAAAAGATAGAGAGCCATCAGATGTCTCAGAAAGAACAATTCGAGAAATACATATCCCTTCTTTTCAAGCAGCTGTCCAAGCCGGTACGCAAATGATAATGCTCAGTAGTGGATCTGTCAATGGGATCCCGGTACATATGCACCGTTGGCTTTTGCAGGATATCCTGCGTATGGAGTTGAACTATAAAGGGTTAATAGTGTCTGATTGGGCTGACATTCGCAAAATTTATTCTTACCATAAAGTAACGGAATCGGTTCAGGAGGCCATTGTCAGGTCATTTAATGCAGGTGTGGACTTGAATATGGTACCTGATGATCTTAAGATTATTGACATCATGATTGATGCTGCTAAAAAAGGCCTTATCTCAATGGAGAGAATTAATCAATCAGTAAAAAGAGTTCTTTCCGTTAAATATAAATTCGGCTTATTTGAAGCAGAAAAACAAAAGAAAGTACAAATAGGAAGTGCAAAAAGCAGGAAACTTGCCTATACAATAGCCGCCGAATCAGTTGTTATGCTAAAGAATAACGGCGTTCTTCCATTGAAGAAACCAATCAAAACCGTTTTGGTTATCGGAGAAGCTGCAGAAACACGTCGACATTTATGCGGCGGCTGGACTATGGGATGGAATTTAGTAGACGAAGATAGTATCCGTTCGGGAAATACCTTTATTGAATCCATTCGTAACAAGTTAAATGAAAGTCAGATTATTTTTATGAAAGACTTAAATGAATTAAGAAAAAGCAGAAATCAGGCAGATTATACAATTTTATTTTTGACGGAAGAGCCTTACGCTGAATCAGGATGTGATTTACCTGACTTGACTCTATCAGAGGATCAGCAGCTTTTGCTGGAAGAGACAAGTTTGAGGCATAAAAATATTATTATTGTCAGTATTACTGGTCGTCCATTGCTAATAAAAGATGCGGTCAGTAAAGCAGACGCGTTTTTATGGAGCTGCTTTCCGGGAACCCAAGGCGGTGAAGCAATTATTGATATATTGCTGGGAAAAATTAATCCGTCAGGGAAATTACCGGTTACTTTCCCGAAGTCAACCGGAAATCTCCCGTCACTCTATAATTCTAGAAATACGGCTACTTATGACCCTTTCTATCCTTTTGGTTATGGATTGAGCTATACAAAATTTCGATATGTGCGGATTCAAGTACCTAAGATGCTAAAAAAAGAAGACAATTTAAAGATTGGCATAAAAATTGCTAATACAGGTGAGTATGACGGGAAAGAAGTGATACAAATATGGGGTTCACATTTATTTTTTTCCTGTATTGGCTTAAGAAAAGAATTAATGGCATTTCAAAAAGTTTTTCTAAAAAGCCATGAAGAGATAGAGATAGACATAGTGATTGATAAGAAAAATTTGCTGATATTGGATATCAACAATAATCGTAAGTATGAACCTCATCTGTTACAATTGGAAATCGACAGGCAAGTTTTTGATGTAAGACTATGCTGAATAGGGAATTACAGGGGTAAAAATGGATTATTCAATAATTATTATTTATTATAATCAATATGATATCATAGAATTGCTGTTAGCGGCTTTGACGGCACAAAATTATGAAAAAGATAAATTTGAAGTTATTGTAGTCGATGATGGATCTGAAAAATCAATTAAAGAATCAGTCAATAAATTCAAGGATAAGATTATTTTACATTATTATCCAAGGCAGCATTCGGGTAATCGAAGCAGTAATAGAAATTATGGTGCAAAATATGCAAAAGGTAAGAATTTAATTTTTCTTGATGCTGATATATTACCCCCTAAAGATATGATTACATTATTTAAAAATGAAATGCGGCACGACGATGAATTGATATCTGCCGGATTCAGAATTGATATATTCGAGTATGAAAAAAAACAGATTAGCGAGTTTTTAGCAACGGATCAGTTTACTATGATTAATAACATACCGGGTATTTTAGATGGGAGATATACGCCAGAGCGTTACAAACAAGAAACGGGAATGTACTATTTGGGGGGATGGCAGATTTTATATTCGGCATGTTTTAGCATTTCTAAATATAATTTTGACTTAATAGGTGGATTTGACATCGAATTTGGTACAAGGTGGGGAAACGAAGATGTAGAATTAGGATTTAGATTATGGAAAGCCGGAAAAAAAATAAAAATGAATCATAATCTATGTGTTTACCATTTAATTGGCACTAGAAACCGAACTGAAAGAAATAAGGATTTTAGTAATAACTGTAAACTGTTATTGGCAAAACATCAACATTGGCTTATTGAACTTTATATAAAAGAAACTATAATTTGGTCTAATGAACATATCAGATTGCAACGGAAAATCATTAATCAAGAAGGAATTATTCATTCTATTAAAAATGTGCGCTTGCTTATGAATCAATTACCATGGGATACGATTCTATTTGGGATCGATGATCAATACCTTATTAACAGCAAAAAAATAGTAAAGGCATTTATACCTGAAAGCAAAATTTCAAGCCCCAAGATTGATAACATATTAGGCATCATGTCAGATTATCAAGATAAAACCTTTTCCTGCAGTGTAATTTCTGACAAATATAGAGATGTCAGTATTGGTTTGTTTTTTTGCCAAATTAAAGAAGCTTGTAGAATCAGTGACAAAGTATTACTTATTGATGAGAAAGGTAACATTAAGAAACAAATTACAGTTCCTAAATTTATTTTGTTTAATCTTTCCAACTATTTTCACTTTTTTAAAACCCAGTATTATTTTTTGCGACTAGCTCTTACTGCTAGTAATAAAGGATATATTGTCGGGATAAATATTGATATAGATTTATTTAAAGCATTGGATTTTAATCAATTATATATGCAGCCGGATGAAAACAAATGTGACTTGCTGACAGAATTCCGAGATCATAGTTTAAATTTGATTGAAGATGACATACCTTGTTTTATGGATTCTTTAAATGTTGATTCTGAACGTTCTTTACGCCGTAGGATATTATGGGAAGAGGAGGAACTACTGACTTTTTCCGCAAGAAAGAATAAATGCTTATCAAGTTATAGAGAAATATTCAGTAAACGCAAACAGGATTTCGAGGATAGCGAACATAAAAAAACGTTTATGCCGATCGGAATAGATATTGACTTACTAAATAAATATAATAACATGTGCCCCCCAAAAGAGGAAATAGAGTTTTTATGGGCAGATTTTACTGTTAATAATTCAACCAATCTGTTAGAAATAGTAAAAATTTTTAAACTTTTAAAATTAAAATTAAAGATTGTTTTGTTTGGAGATAAAATCGAATACAAGGATAATTTTATTTATAATGACTCCCTGAACGAGTTAGTTAGAAGAAAAATTGATCTGGTATATGAAAAACAGAATGATTATTTAAAGAAAATCATCGATGTTATTAAAAACACCGATAATATAGTGATGTATACATCGGTAAATAAAGAGGAAGATTATCTGGCTGCGTTGGCAGATTCTGATGTATATATTAACTTAAACTCAGTCGGAGAACTCTCGCCATTCGTATTATACTCTGTTGCAATGGGTAAAAAACCGTTCCTATTAGACAACGGTTTTTATAATGATTATGTTTCTGCTGAAACAAGTATCGTTATTAAAGTAAAGAAAGATATAACATATTTGGATGATATCCTGATTGACTCGCCTGAGACTGTTAGGGCTGGCCAAAAAGCAGAGATACTACGCCCTGAACTCTTGTCTCTGACTGAACAGATTCTGACTATTGTTAATGACCCTGATCTTGTGAAAATTAACGAAAATCTGAGAGAAAAATTTTGTGAGGCATTTAACTGGAATTCTATATTCGAAAATCTAGAAAAATATTGGAGCAACAATAGTGTTAGTAAAGGTGACAACATATGAATAAAGAACTTGAGATGGTACTCCCCATCAAAATTCAAAAAGAAGTGACGACATTTCTTCATTTTAATTATCCATTATGTACAGTTTTATGGAACAATAATGTCTGCCCATGGCTGAATGAACATTTTATTCAATTGTATTCAATTATGCATAATACAGGGGTCTTATGGGTAGATATGCTTGAGAAAGACTATTTCTATGAGGACATAGCGGATATTAAAGATTTATCCTCGGATGAGATGAAGAAGGTTGATGATATTATTCAATTTACAATAAATAATATCAAGGAAAAATACTATGCCACTATTTATACAAATGAATTTTATTTGCCCGGAAGAGCAGCATATCAGCAATATAATCATATGCACCAGACATTGATATATGGTTATAACTTAGAAAAAAAAGTATTAATAGGATTGGGTTATGACATAAGACAAAGATTTATCAGTTATGAATATCCCTTTGAGACTTTCAGAGATGCTTATGAAAAAGGAAAGAGTGAATATGACAACGATTTTTGTTGGGTAAAAATGCATACAGTTTACTTAAACAAGTTATACAATTTATTTGATCCATATAATGCAAGGTGTGAATTATTTGTAAAAGAACTAAGCAAATATATCAATGGTATTGCTGACGAGACTTTATTGAGAAAAGATGTTGTTATTGAAATGGGCAGTTCTGCAAAATATGGCATCGATGTATATCAAATGATTTCAGACAACCTAATTGAACTTGAAAAGGGCAATTTTACTATTGATTATAGGACATTTCACCTATTGGCAGAGCATAAACGAGGATTATATAAGAAAATGGAATATTTTATTGAGAAGAATTTTAATCACTCCTCCTGTTACGAACTTTTAAGTAAGTACAAAAAGATTGTAAGTATTTTTGAAAATGCAAGGCTGATTTATTTAAGGGACGAATTGATTGATAATAATTACCAGAGCATTATAGGACAATTAAAAAATAAAACTGCTATTTGGAAAGTATATGATATCGTCAATCTAGGAGCCGAACAAGAATTAGATCTATTAAGGAATTTATTAAACATCTTTAACGCAATGAGGGTATCACGTAAATGACATAAAAGAGGAAAAAGTAAATGAATAAAGTTAATAAAGATACATACTTCAGAAGAAATTTAATAAGTTTTATTATTGTTAATGTATTATGGCAGTTTGGAGCGACTATGGTTTTGCCGGAAACTTCTTTGATTTATTTCTTAAAAGAAGTTAAGGCCAGTAATCTGCTAATAGGTTCGGTTGTACCTATATTCACGTTTTGCGAGTCGATATTATGCATTTTGTGGGGTTCGGTAATTCAGGTAAACAAAAACATGAAAAAAGTCCTTTACTTGTCGTGTTTTTGGGTGTTTATCCCTTATTTGTTCATCTATATGCTTTTAAATGAAAATAATATCAATGAATTTCTTCCGGTTTTTTATGTACTGCTTATTATAAGCAGCATAGGATTATCATTTGAAAGTGTTTCCTATCAAAATTATGTCTCTTTTGTTGTACCGCAGGAAAAAAGGGGCACGCTTTGGGGTATCGTATTCTCGTTCGGATATATTGTGAGTGCCAGTGCATATCCATTAATGAGTACACTTAATAAGCGTTTATCAGTGTTTGATTATTATAAATCCGGTTTTTTAGTTTTCTTTCTGTTTGCTTTTGTTGCCACACAGTTTTTCTTATTTACGAAAGAACCGGTAAAAATTCAATACGATAAGGAAGAAAGACTGACTTTAAAGAAATATTTTATATCCTGCAAGCTTGTATTACAACAAGATAAAAATTTCAGGAATTTTATTTTGATTAAGTATTTGTGTAATTTTTGCATATGTATTATAACTTTTTCCTTGGTTTATGTAATTGAATTTATGCGTATTTCAAATGAGGACACGATAAAACTAACCATTCTATATTGCATAATATTTGGATTAGGCAGCTTTGTGGGGGGGGAAATAGGAGATAAAAAAGGATTTCGGTTTATACTAATAGTATTTACATTGATGCATTCTTTTGGAACAGTATTATTGCTGATGAATCAAAGTAAGGTCATGATATTTGTGATTTATTCAATCATAGTTCTGGGAATGGCATTTCAGGAAGTCGCTGTCATAAATATTCCGATTGATTCAACGAAAAATAAAAATAAATCAAAATATATCGGAATCAGTCATACCTGTTCTGCACCGTCGCTTTTATTTCCTATTGTATTTGGATGGATGGTAGATCAAGAATTTATTAGAGTAACATGGGTATTAGGGATTTCAGCTGCTTGCATTTTTATGGCATTCATTATGATTATTCTTTTCTATAAGGATCCAAGAAAGCTAGCAGATATGGGGAGTGCAGATTGCGATTAAGTGAAAGAGAGGTAACAGATGCCTAAAAAGGAGACAACGTGGACAGAATGGCCCATAATAAATGATGATTTGCTTTTAGCTCTTGAAAATGTAATACGCAATCGTCGCTGGGCATTAACTGGATATTGGTCCGGACATGAAAGTTATAATAGAATCTTTGAAAAAACCTTTGCCGAAAAAAATGAGATATCCTATTGTACTACTGTAACCAGTGGTTCAACCGCATTAATGTGCGCGTTGGAAGCGCTGGGGATTGGAATTGGAGATCAGGTCATTATCCCGGCATTGACATGGGTTGCTACAGCAACAGCGGTACTAAATGTGAATGCGGAGCCTGTGCTAGTTGATGTGGATCCCAAAACATATTGCATAGATCCAGATTTAATTGAACAAGCAATTAGCAATAAGACGAAGGCGATCATAGCAGTTCATTTATGCGGAACAATGGCAGATATGGATAAGATTATGCACATTGCCGGAAAATATAATATAAAAGTAATTGAAGATAACGCACAAACTCATTTCTCCAAATGGAAGGATAAGTACGCCGGAACTATCGGGGATATTGGGACATTCAGTTTTCAGCAAGGTAAAATATTAACTAGCGGCGAGGGTGGAGCAGTCGTTACTGATAATTATGATCTTTATATGAAAATACAGCAACTCCGGTGTGATGCCAGAGCATATGTTGATCATAGGAATTTTAATTATGGAGACATGGAAGTGGAGGCTGTGGGTAGTATTCATGGCACAAACTACAATTTATCAGAGTTTCAAGCGGCTATTTTACTTGAGCAGCTTAAATATGTTGACTCGCAGAATTGCTTGCGTAACGATAATGCCAAATATTTGACAAATAAATTAAAAGAGATTAACGGTATTTCATTAGTTGAATCATATGAAAACAATACCTATCAAACATATTACGGATATCCGATTAAGTTTGACAGTAAAGTATTCAAAAATATCAATGCAGAAGAAATGACTCGGATATTATCGCAAGAAATCGGATTAGGGTCTTTCTATCTTCATGCTTTTTATCCGGCTATTCATAAAAGTCCACTTTTTTGCCCTTGGAGAAATAAGCGATATTTAAGTAATATATCAAGAGATGAGGAATATTGGCGCTCGCTAAGTTATCCGATTGCGGAATCAGCTAATAAAAGTGTTATTTTTTTGTTACATTCGTTATTACTGAGTGATAGGAAAAATCTAGATATGTTAGTTGATTCTATTAGTAAAATAAGATAATTGGAATTAATTTCGCTGTCCCAAAAGCCCATGAATGGCAATAATTCTCCCAGGACAAATCTCTAAGCCCGTTTCTTCCAATATCTACAATGATCTTAATATACTCTAATGAGCTAATATTAAGATCATTGCCAAATTCCATAGTATTATCAATACATCACAAAAAATTCTTTTCTACATATTATTATTATGAGGCTAGATATTTGCTATTAATATCTGAACCAAGGAATAAAAAATCCAAAAGAAAAGAAAAGGAGACTATACTATGGGAATGCCTATAATTACGCCAGGAACTGGAACACGTGATCAGGCAATAACAGACTTAATCCAATCTGTAGCATTACAGGAAACTGCACTTGCGCATATTATCAATGCGGAAGGAGAAAAGATGCAGGCGATCATTCAGATGCCTGACGTAACAACAGAACAGTTGATGGAACTTAACGATTCCGTAAATAGGATGCTTAATTCAGTCGCCCGTCTGGAGATGCTGTTCCAGACCAAACTGGAACTTTTCCCGGTTGACGCGCCCGTTACACCGGAGCCGGGTCTTACGGCACCGGCGCAGCTTAGTAATATTGACGTGGGCAGCGTCATCATCGATATCCCGCTAGACGCCGCTGCTGCCGAAGCTGATGCCATAGCGCTGGCAATCAATGCAGCTCAGAACCAGGTTGCGGCGGGTTATACCGTTACTTTTGAAGTAGAAAATTACACCAGCGGAACCATAGTCCAGCCGGTATTTGCCCGAGCTGTTTCCGTTGCTTACTGGCTCCTGACCGGAAGATACCGGGTCACGAAAGACGACAACCCGCTGGATACGGCGCTCGGCGAACTGGTAACGATACTCGTCTATACCACGTATATGCCGTCAACGGCAGCTGACGAATTTGCTAAAATTAACGTCAATACCGTGAGCATCGCGGTACCGCTTGACAGCGAAGGGGCAAGCGATGCGGCTGTCACCAGTGCCATCGCCGCCGCCGCCGCTCAAGTATCGCCGGCCTATACCGTAAGCTTTGCCAGGGACAGTTATGATCCCGTTAACGGTATCCTCTATGGCAAATATACGGTCACCAATCCGAATGATCCGTCTGATATGATGAGCGATATCGAAAACAGAGCGATTAACGTGACATCCACGTATGTGCCGACGACGCCAGAGGATGAACTAAATAAAATAAATGTAACTACTGTTGCCATTAACGTGCCGGTCGGTGATGCCACGGCCAGGGACGCAGCTGTCGCCAAAGCCATTGCGGCGGCAACGGCCCAAGTATCTCCGGATTATGCGGTCAGCTTCACGCCGGTAAGCTATGACCTTACCGACGGAACCCTCACAGGCCGGTTTACCATTACCAATGTTAACGACCTGCTTGACACGGCAACCGATACCGACCCGAGAACGATTATCGCAACCTACGAAGATCCGGGTACGATCACAGCTTCTTCCAACGCTGCCGCGCAGTTCTTAAGCGGGACGTTGCTGGGAAATGACCTGGGCAATCTCCCGGGACTTGAGGGGGCATCGGCCTCATATGTAAATGGCGTGACCCCGGGTACGGAAGTAAGCGATGCAGCACAGCCCGATTTCAGTGTTTTGGACCAGGTATTTGACTTGAACGGCGTGCCGCTCAATCTGGTGGATTTCCTCCAGATCGGCTTGGTCAATCAATATGCGCAAGCCTCGGTAAACGGCGCCTCACGAGCCTATGCCGGCGCGGTAAGCGATAGCGGTGTTGTCAGCCTTGACGGCACGGGTGCTTATCCGGCGGATGCCAAGCTGGATCTGATGCAGCTGATTCCCGGCCAGGCAAACGACATTCTTTCCACCGCTAATATTACCTTGGGGGCGATTACGGGAGAAGCAGGCTTGGATCTGAGTGCCGATCCGGATACGGTAGTGCAGGATTATAATATTGCCGGAGCCGGGCTGGAACTGACATCACCGCTGATCGGCAGCCTGACGAACGGGATTGATACAGTGTTATCGACGGTTACCGACACGCTGAACGGCATCAGCACTACCATTACCAGCACAATTAACAGCGCTATCAGCACTGCTTTAGCGGCTGTAAGCGTCATTCCGGGAATCACGGTAGGGACCAGCAATATCGTCACATCGATTACGATTGATCCGGACGTGGCTTTAGCACCGATCTTGTCAGAACCGATTGTGATTCCGGGTGATCTTTCAGATCCGGATGGCGGCAGCGTGACCTTGGATCTGTCCGCAGGAAGCCTGGTTGTAGACCTTGCCCAGTTCTGGGGCGGAACATTGAATAACTTACCACCCAATACGATTCTGTTCGGGACGGAAATTGTCAGCATGCTGGAAGATGGTAAGACAGAGCTTCTCGTTTATCTGACGAACCTGCTGAGCAGCACCCTGAATGATTTGCTGAATACCGCTACGGTAACCATAAGCGGCGGCGTCGATATAACCGCATTATTAATAAGCGGCGGGCTGTCGGTGAGCTTTTCAGGGACAGTGGCTGAATTACTGAGCGGAGATGCAACGTTACAGATTACACTTACAGATACCCTGAGCGCGATCCCGGCTTCAGCACTCACCCCGATACTCGACGCCTTACAGTTAATCGTTTCGACTGTGATCCAACCGGCGATTTTCGGCGATCAAACAAGTATTGTCAATATAGCCTGGGAAGCTATGAATGATCTGGTAAATACGGCTTTGGATCTGATTGAACCGGCATTCGGGCTTCTTGCCGGTGTGATAACGATCAATGCCAATGTCCAGTCGGCAACCGTGGATACGGTTACGGAAATCCCGCTACAGCTCAGCCTGCTGGGTACCGGCCTGGCCGAACTGAGTCTGGGGAAAGCGGTTGCGGGACCTAACTCATATGTGGCACCAGTTTAATAATCCGTAGTATCAACATCATATTAATAAATATCAGTCAAAAAGGCTGCAAAGAAAAGGAGATAAAATTTTATGGGAATGCCAATTATTACCCCTGGAACGGGAAGCCGCGAACAGGCAATTACCGACCTTATTCAATCCGTTGCTTTACAGGAAACTGCACTCTCGCATATTCTGAATGCGGAAGGAGAAAAGATGCAGGCAATTATTGCCATGTCCTCAACAACACCGGAACAGATGTTATTGGTTAATGACTCTGTCAATAAACTGATCAATGCAGCCACCCGACTGGAAATCATGTTCCAGGCAAAGCTGGAGCTCTTTGCGGACAGTGTGCTGACCGAATAGAGGCGGATCAATCTGGGAATGATGACAACAGGCAGCTTCCGGTACCGGAAGCTGCCTCAATCTGGGAATGATGACAACAGGCAGCTTCCGTTACCGGAAGCTGCCTGTTGTATATACTCTTTGTTATGGGCATAAGCATGAATCCTTGCACTATGTAATAAAATAGTAAGGAGTAGCTAAATGTAAGGAGGAAACATGAGTCCGAATAAATTGAGTAACGGCGTTACGAATCAATCAAACGCGCCTTACATAACGGAACAGTCCTTAAGTGACATGATCGAATCAATTGCCTTGGTTGAAGCGGCACTTTCCCATATCCTTAACGCCGAAGGCGAGAAGATCCAAGAAGTCGAAGTTTCCGGGGGAATCGAAGAACTGCTGTCGATCAACCGTTCCATCAATAAGACGATAATTAATGCGATTCATCTGGAGCAGGCCTATTATCTGCGGCTGGAAGCAGTAAATGAGATGTATTGGACAGAGCGTGCCAGGTACATAGGACCCAGCCTGTATAATCAAGACTGTCCTTGTCCGGATCCCCGTTTTCCAGACCCGTGCTATCCGGACTACCCTTGTGCAGTCCCCCCGCCGACGGTGTCGGTGTTTACAGCGGCTTCCGCCGGGGGTACGTGGCAGGGGAACACAGCTATGAAATTTAAGCAAGATACCGGCTTAGACAGCAAATTTGCCCTGTATTGTGACAAGTGTTCCACATCCATCTTGCTTCCTGCCGGTAAGAAATACCAGATTTTATATAATATCGAGCTGGAGAACAGCTATGCCAGGGCCGTTACGGTCGAGATCAGGCTTTCTCACAATAATACCGTCTTTCAGTCGAAAAGACTATTTACGCGTGATGAAAGATCCGCGCTGATCGACAATAATTACTTGGTTTTGGATATTCCCTCCGGTTATGACAGAAGCATGCTCAGTATCTGGCTGCTGTCATCCGTCAGCCTGACGGTTATAAAAGGGAAGATGGTGATTATGGAGCTGTGAGATTTATCGGCATGACTTCGGCAATGGTACCATGTTGTCGAAGTCATTCCTATTGCGGTGCTGCCGGGGTACCGATATGAATTCTAAAGCATATTATTTTATTAGACAGTTTCTGTAATTTCTGCAAGGAGATTTCCAAGATGAATAAATATAAAATATATGTTTATGCGATCAGTAAGAACGAGAGCACTTTTATCGACCGCTGGATGGACTCTGTCAGCGAGGCTGACGGGGTGGTCGTGGTCGATACCGGTTCCGAAGACGATACGGCGGCCAGGTTACGGGCGAGGGGAGCCATGGTCTTTGAAGAGAAGATAACCCCTTGGCGGTTTGATGCCGCCAGAAACTCCGCGATGAGCCATATTCCCGAGGATGCCGATATCTGTGTGTCCAATGACATTGATGAGGTCTTTGAACCCGGCTGGCGGGCAAAGCTGGAAAATGCCTGGGACGAAACCTGTACCCGTGCCCGCTACTGGTTTGTCTGGGAATACAGCGACAAAAGCGGTTACCAGAAAAAATTTTATATGGAAAAAATCCATAAAAGACATGGCTTCCAATGGGTTCATCCGGTCCATGAGGTGCTTCAGTATACCGGGACACAAGAGGACAGGACGGTCGTCATCAATGACCTGTATCTGATCCATAAGCCGGACCCCGCGAAGTCCCGCGGTCAGTACCTGCCGCTACTGGAGATGTCGGCCGAAGAAAATCCCCAGGACGACCGGACCAGGTTCTGGTTAGGACGGGAATATTTCTTCAGGCAGATGTTTGACAAAGCAATCGCCACTTTGCATGACTACCTGCAGATATCGAGCGCGGTATGGCCCGAGGAGCGGAGCGCCGCCATGCGCTTCATCGCCAAGTCTTTTCAGGGCCAGAATAAAGGTGAGGAGGCACTGATATGGTTATATCGGGCCGCCGCAGAATGTCCTGCGGTACGTGAGCCATGGCTGGAACTGGCCAAACTGGGATATGAAAAAGAAAACTGGCAGCTGACCTTCTGGGCCGCCGAAAAAGGTCTGGAAATCCAGGCATCTACCAACAGCTATCTGGTCGAGACGGCGTCCTGGGGCTTTTTGCTGGATGATTTTGCCGCGATAGCGGCCTACTGGCTCGGTTTTATCCCCAAAGCCCTGGAGCATGCCAAAAGAGCCTGTCAAATCAGCCCCGAGGATATGCGGCTAGCCAATAATTTAAATATTATAACCGCAAAAGCAGATCCGGAAGCCCAGACAGAAATCAAAACAATAACAAATCAATAAAAGTAATATTAGCAATAAAAAGAACGTCCGAAATAAAAGGAACGTTTGAAATAAAGAAGATTTACAAATGGAGGTAGAAGCGTGCCAGAAAAAAAATATTTTATTTGTGTATACGCGATATGTAAAAATGAAGAAAAATTTGTTGACCGCTGGATGGACTCGATGCAGGAAGCCGACCTGATCGTGGTGACGGATACCGGCTCGGAAGATGATACGGTTAAAAAACTACGGGAACGAGGTGCCCTGGTCTACGAAGAAAAGATCGATCCGTGGCGGTTTGATGTGGCCAGAAACCTTTCGCTTTCGTATGTGCCCGATTATGCCGATATTGCTGTATGTACCGACCTGGATGAAGTGTTCAGACCCGGCTGGAGAAAGATTCTGGAAGAGGTGTGGAAGCCTGAGCTGACCATGGTCAACTATTTATATAACTGGAGCATCAATCCGGACGGGACGCCCCATACGCAGTTTACCTATTTCAAGATACATGCGAAAGAGCATTATCGGTGGAGCTGCCCGGTGCATGAGTTCCTTAGGTTTACCCCGGCCACGCCGGGGCTTACGGAAAACAAAATATTTGTGCCTGAAATCATCCTGGATCATTATCCCGACAGTACGAAGTCCCGGTCCTCGTATATGAACCTGCTTAAGCTCGGTGTCGCGGAAAATCCTCAGGACGACCGAATGGCTTATTATCTGGGCCGCGAATATATGTATGTGGGAGACTGGCATAACTGCATCGATACCCTGACAGCCTATCTCAAGCTGGAGTCCGCCTTGTGGCGCGAAGAGCGCTGCGCCGCCATGCGCTGGATTGCTCAAAGCTATGTCCATCTGCAGCAGCATACCGAGGCTTACAGCTGGTATCTCAGGGCCATAGCCGAAGTCCCTTATATGCGCGAGCCCTATATAGAATGTGCCAAGCTGGCCTATACGATAAGTGACTGGGCGACGTCCCTCTTCATGGCAACCGAGGCGCTGAAAATAAAGGAAAAATCCCGCGTCTATGTCAATCAGGGCTATGCCTGGGATTTTACCCCGAATGACTTGGCGGCGATTGCCTTGTACCGCTTAGGCAACTATCAGGAAGCGCTTACCCATGCCGGCCTGGCTTTGGAGCATGCGCCCACGGATCCAAGGCTGCTAAAAAACTATGAGCTGATAAAAGAGCATATAACTAGCTTATCGGGTCCGCTTAGCTGACGGATAAGATCATGGCATTTTCCCGGAAGATCGGGTATAATTGTGTTACGGAATAACGGTTAAACACATGGTTAAGTCACGATGTCAGTCGAATTGTAAAGTTGGGAGGAAATGACAATGAAATACTGGATGATTGTTATGGGAATCTTTGGTTTGGACACCCTAGTCAAAAACCATATCGAAAAAATATCGGACTGGGATAAAAGGTCCGGCCGGCCGGACAGTCCGCTGCTCATCAGAAAAAGTCATAATAGCGGCATGGCGATGAATCTGGGAGATAAATACCCGAATCTTACCGCCATGCTGTCGCTGCTGCTCACTGCCGTATTGACACTGGTATTTCTGGTTTCGCTGTTAAGAAAGGGGAAGCTGCGTGCCGGCCTGTCGCTTTTGCTGGGCGGGGCGCTTAGCAATACCGGCGACCGGCTGCGGCGCAATTATGTAGTGGATTACGTAAGCTTCAACGTCCCGTTTAAGCGACTGCGCAAGATTGTGTTCAACTTAGGCGATTTCGCCATCTTTTTGGGAGCATTTATGATCGTCTTTGATCAGTTAGAGGATGCTTAATCGCCCGGCGAAGTTACTGTTCGCCTTCGTTGTTACTGTTCGCCGCCAATGTCATTAAGTTTAGAAATGAGTAGCCGGGGGAGCCCTCCCCCTGTTCTCTTTTCTTAATGACACGATAGGAACAGTAATCCGGCGAATTATATTGACATGCACCGAATAATTGGTGTATATTCATAGTATACAAAACCTAGTAACCAAGTAGGAATTTCAGGACATTGCGATAGTAAGCCATATCTCCATTATAAAACAAGCGAGGACAGACAATGAAGATTTCATCAAGAGGCCGTTACGCAGTCAGGATCATGGTAGACCTGGCAGTCAACAATACCGGCGAATACACCAAGGTCAACCAGATAGCCAGAAGACAGGATATTTCCGAAAAATATCTGGAACAGATCATCAGCGTGCTGAATAAGGCGGGATATGTGAGAAGCACCAGGGGCGCCCAGGGTGGCTATAAGCTTGCTAAGGATGCCGGCTGCTTTACGGTGGGCATGATCCTTAGGCTGACGGAAGGCAGCCTGTGCCCCGTGGCCTGTCTCGAAGGTGATACCAACGAATGTGAGCGCTGTGATACCTGTGAGACTCTTGATGTATGGAAACAGCTGAATACGGCTATCAATCATGTCGTAGACGGGGTGACGATAGCCGACCTGGCGGAAAAACAGCTTGCCAGGCAGAACTCCATGGACTGCCTGATCTGACCGGCGCCCTCAATACCTTCATAAGGTTTGATATTAAGAAAGAATTAAGATAACCCCCCCCGTTTTCTTAAGATTCACATGATTAAATGAAACGTGGACATGTTAAGCCAGATTAGATATTTTATTTGCTGACATTAGTAACGGTTTTCGGCAGAAGCAGCGTAATCATGCCGTGTTTTAATGTAATAAGGGGTTATCAGATGGTATTTTCCAGTAATTTGTTTTTATTTTTATTTCTACCGCTTACTTTGACAGGGTATTATCTGATCCGTAAGCCATACCGCAACTTTTTTCTCTTACTTATGAGTCTGGTCTTTTATGCCAGCGGCGAACCGGAGTTTATCTTCATCATGGCGGGACTGATCCTGTTTGACTATTGTTTGGCGCTGCTGATCGACCACTTCCGCAAGCAGGAGAAGCTCTGTAAGATATTGCTGGTGCTTTGTCTTACCGGCAATCTCGGACTTTTGTTTACCTATAAATATCTGGATTTTCTGATTGTTAATCTCAACCATATCGGTTTTGAAATACCGCTTCTCAACCTTTTGTTTCCTCTCGGGATATCTTTTTTTACCTTTCAGGCGATGTCGTATGTTGTCGATGTGTACCGTGAAAACAGCAAGGTCCGGCGCAATGTAATCCATGTAAGCCTTTATATTGCCTTATTCCCACAGCTGGTTGCCGGCCCCATCGTGCGCTTTAAGGATATTGAGGCCCAGCTACAAGAAAGAGGGATCAACCTTAAGATTTTCAGCGAAGGGGTAAGAAGATTCCTGATCGGTCTTTGTAAAAAGATCTTGCTGGCCAACAATCTGGCCTTGATCGCCGACCACGCTTTCGGCCTGCCGGACGGGGAACGCTCGGTTATTTATGCCTGGCTCGGCGCAGTTGCCTATGCATTTCAGATTTTGTTTGATTTTTCCGGGTATTCGGACATGGCCATTGGCCTGGGTCTGATGTTTGGGTTCCGTTTTCCGGAGAATTTTAACTACCCCTATCTATCGGCTTCGGTCGCGGAATTCTGGCGGCGGTGGCATATGACACTGGGGCAGTGGTTCCGGGACTATATCTATTTTCCGCTAGGCGGGTCACGGGTCAGCACGAGCGGCCGGCTGGTTTTCAACCTCTTTGTCGTCTGGATCCTGACCGGGATATGGCATGGGGCCGGCTGGAATTTTATGCTATGGGGCCTGCTGTATTTTGTCCTGATTGCTTTTGAGAAACTTACCGGCTATCCGCAAAAATGCAAAAGCATGGCGGCAAAGTTTGCCTACCGCATCTTTACGATGCTTGCCGTCCTGGCCGGCTGGGTGCTCTTCCGCACAGAAGGAATCCGGGAAGCGCTTGGTTACGGGCTTTCGATGGTAGCGGCTAAGGGCAATCCGCTATCCTGCGATTATGTGATTATGGGTTTCCGGGAATACTGGCTGTTTTTGCTTGCCGGCCTGCTGTGCTGTACGAGGCTGCCGGCCAGGCTCAGTTCCTATATCGACAGCCATGGGACAGTGCTGATCCGCCTGGGAACCAACGTCCTGCGGGCGGGGTTTTATCTGTTCTGTTTTTTATGGGCGGTTTCGTTCCTTGTTCTCGGAGCGCATAATCCCTTTATTTACTTTGATTTCTGACAGGGAAATGCTGATAATATCATGTTTCTTTAGAAGCAGACTGATTAACTATTGTAATTTACAAAAGACTGCACTTCAAACAGAAAGACTATATTAAAACAGAAAGACTGTATTAAAACAGAAAGACGGTACTTTATAAGGATATGATTATGATTAAAAAATTTCTGGCTTCGTTAATTTCATCCGTTGACAATAATATGCTGGGGAAAAAGCTGGTGGCGGTGGCTTTTGTCGGGATTGTTTTTTATATTGCGGCGGTACTGTTTATTCCATCGATGGTCGATATCGGTTCCTTTATCAAAAATGAAAGCCGTGATGTGAACCTGATATTGGATAAGGCCAATGAAGTATATGATAACATGCTTGGCTACGAGGGTAATTTCCTTAGGAATAAGGGCGATTATATCGAACTGAACGGCTTTATGGCGGGGATTATGGGGCAGCGTCATATGAATGACATCGTCAAGCTGGATAACGGGCATGTGACGGAAATCAGCGTACCGCAGGAAACGGCTGCTGCTGCCGCGCAGATGAAGGAGCTCTATGACCGGCAGGCGGAAAAAGAAAAGCATTTTCTGTTTGTGCTTGCCCCTTGCCAGATACCTGAGTCAGAGGACATCCTCCCGCCCGGATACTGCGATTACAGCAATCAGAATGCCGACGAACTGATCGGCCGTCTTGAAGAGGAAGCCGTCCCGGTGCTGGATCTGCGCAAGGAGATGCAAAAAGACGGGATCGATCATACCGAAGCCTTTTTTGTGACCGATCATCATTGGCGGACAGAGACAGCGTTCTGGGCTTATACTAAGATAGTGGACTATCTGGTCCGGGAAGCGATCATGGAGCCGGTCGATTCCCATTATGTCGACATCGACAAGTTTCATATCCAGGTTTATGAAGACTGGTATCTGGGACCGACCGGGAGGCGGACAGGCAGTCGGTATGCCGGTGTCGATGATTTTTCGGTCATCTGGCCGGAGTTTAAGACCGATATCAGGCTTACCGTGCCGATGCTGGGGATTGATCGGCAGGGGGAGTTTGCTGACGTAGTATACGATTTGGAGGAAAATAAGAAAGACTTTTTTGTCAATTTATTGTATGATCATTATACGTATGGCGGTCATAACCGGAAATACTATAACGGATCGGCGCCGAATAAGCTGAAGATAATGGCCGTTGCCGATTCGTTTGCCTGGTCATCGGCGATCTACCTGCCATTGGTGGTCAGCAATTATGAGGAGTTAGACATGCGGTATTTTGGCGGGAACTTTGCGGAATACTATGCCGGTTATGAACCGGATGTGCTGATAGTGTTCGTGAATGCAGCCAGCGCAGCGGAGAGCGCAAATACAAATTATGATTTTTTTCCGCAGTAGGACAATAACCTTTCAATGATTAGAATATTTTTGGACAATAACTTTTAAATGATTAAATATTTACTAGAAAAGAGCATCGGAAATGGGCGAAGAGGAACTGATTAAAAAGCGGCTGGAAGATATGGCAAGGAAATGCCACCACGGCCATGTTTTTGTTTTCAGCACATTCTTAAGCTTGGCAGAGCAAGATGTATTTCATCGACTGCGGCTTGCTGATCAGGCGACAGATCAGGCGGGATGGGTTTTATTTGGCGGCAGGGAGGACAGCGAGCGAAACATGCTCCGCTTCGGCCGGGAGGAAGAACTGGGATATGCCGAAGATTTCCCAATTACGTGTGTGGAGATGGCCCCGCTGAGGCAGAAGTTTGCCGATGAACTGACGCACCGGGATTTTTTAGGGGCTTTGATGAATCTGGGCATTGAGCGGAGTACGCTGGGTGACATTATTATTCTGGAGAATAAAGGTTATGTGTTCTGCACTACGGTAATCGCGCCCGTTATTGTTAAAGAGCTGGAACGGATTAAACATACCCCGGTAAAATGCCGCATTGCCGAGGCACCGCAGGATGTGGCGGCTCCGTATTCAGTGAGCAAGAAGATCCAAGTGTCGTCTGAGCGGATTGATGCCATAATCGCTAAAACCTATCAGCTGTCCCGCGGGGAAAGCTTGGAGCTTTTCCGCCAGAAGAAGGTGTTCCTGAACGGGTTTTCCTGTGATAACTGCAGCGCGCTGCTGAAGCCCGACGACGTGGTTACCACCAGAGGCTTCGGTAAATTTGCCTATCTGGGATATGAAAGCACCAGTAAAAAGGGGAAGAAAAATATCATAATCAGCGTGAAGTGAAAAAGTTCAGGCAAAGTATATTATCTTATCAATTAATATGGTAAACTATGGTTTTAGAGGACAAATAAAATATATGATTCAATGAAATGTTTGCGATTTCTGAACATGCAACGAAATTGAATCGGAGTAAAGAATGCCACTAATTAAATATCATAAAAGAAGTCATGAATTTAAAGAGGATAACAGCATGAACGAAAACGTTAATCAATTACTCAAGTTAATCAGCAAAGGAACGTCCCCTTACCATGTGGCGGCGGAAGCGGAGGCGCAGTTACAAAATGCCGGGTTTCAGAAGCTTGAATGGGATCAGCACTGGGAGCTCCAGAAGGGGCAAAACTATTATGTCGCACCCTTCCGGACCGCCCTGATTGCGTTCCGGGTAAATCAAGATTTCACCGGAGATGACCAGACCCGGATCCTATCCGCCCATGTGGATTCGCCGGGACTGCGGATCAAAGCTGAGGCGGAATATCCTTACAAAAGTTACCGTCGCCTCAATGCAGAAGGGTATGGCGGCTTCATCAACCACACTTGGATGGACCGTCCCTTAGGGATGTCAGGAGTCGTTATTATAAATGACCGCACCGTCGGCCGTCCCTTGACATGTTATCTGGATTGCCGCCGGCCTCTCTTCATCGTCCCCAACCTGTCCATTCACATGAGCAGGGAGATCAACAAAGGCAGCGAACTCAACCTGCAGGTTGACCTGATTCCGTTAGCCGGTTTAGCGATGGGTCAGGAAACAGAAGCGAATACAGAAGCCAATACAGAACAGTCAGACTATAAGGAAGCTTACTTTATCCAGTTTCTGGCCAGAGAGATCAGCAGGTCCTGGGGACAGGAAGTGAATCAAGAAGACATCATCAGTTACGATCTGGGACTATATGTGGTACAAGAAGGAATCATCTGCGGCATGGAAGGGGAACTGCTTGCCGCTCCGCGCCTAGATAACCTGTCGTCAGTGCAGGCCGCCGTCAGTGCTATGACAGATGGCGATAGCCGCCGTAGCGACGGGCTGGATCTCATCGCGCTGTTTGACCATGAGGAAATCGGCAGCTTGAGCAAAAACGGCGGTGCCGGAAACCTTCTGCCGTTTACCTTAGAACGCATCGGAAGCTCACTGGGTCTTACCAGAGACGCCTATTTAAGAACGATAGCAGGGGGCTTTTTGCTTTCAGCCGATGCTGCCCATGCCGTTAACCCCAACCGTCCCGAGAAATACGACCCCACTTCCGGAATCCGGCTGGGCGACGGCGTAGCCGTCAAATGCTCATCCAAACAAAATTATGCCGGTGATGCCGAAACCTGGGCCATACTCAAGATCCTTGCTGAAAATCATGCCATTCCCTGCCGCTTTACCTACATCCGTTCCGATATCCCCGGCGGCGGCACCCTTGGCCCGATCCTCTCGTCCGCGCTTCCGATGCGGTCCGCTGACATTGGCATTCCTCTTCTTGCCATGCACTCGGCCATCGAAACGATGAGCTGCAGCGACCAGGAACATCTGTGCAAGTTCCTGAAAGCTTTTTTTTCCGAGCCTAGCCGGTTATAGAAACCTAAGGAAACACAGATGCATCAGTATTTATTCCGCCTTTAAGGCAAATCAAACCGCCTCAGATATTCTTGATACATGCCGTTGAAGTTCTGCCGGGCCTTTCTGTCCATAGTATTCTGATAATTATGGGCATAAAGGTCTTGATCTTCCATCTGCAGCAGACAGATGGCAATATTGGAACAATGGTCGGCTACCCGTTCACAGTTCGTCAGGATATCCTGCAGGATAAAACCCATCTGTATCGAGCATTTCCCGTTACTGAGCCGTTTATAATGGCGCTTTTTCACCTGAGCCGTCAGCCGGTCAATCACTTCCTCTAAGGGTTCAATCTCGGCAGCAAGCTCAATGTCCAGATTCCGGAACGCGTCACATGTCTTGGTGACGATTTCCTTCAATGCGGCAAAATAAACCGTCAGTTCTTTCTGGGCCCGGTCAGAAAATGAAAGTTTCTTTTCAGCAATCTCCTTCGCCGACTCAATCAAATTAACCGAATGATCAGAGATCCGCTCCAGATCAGCAATGCTGTGAAGCAAAAGCGAATGCAGCCGGCTGTCCGCATCCAGAAGCTTATAATTACCGAGCTTCACCAGATAAGTACCGACTTTGTCCTCGTATTGATCGACAACGTCTTCCAGCCGGATGATCTCCGCCGCCTTTTTATTATGGAAATCCTTAATGGAATCAATGGCCATGGTCAGCCCTTTTTGCGTCGTCTCCATCATATCGACCGTGACATTCCGACATACCGATACCGCTAAAGGAGGAGTCTCAAGAAAACGCTCGTCCAGCTTCACATAGGAAAGCGTTTCACTTTCTTCCATCGACCTGGGCATGGTAGTATAAGCCAGCTTCTCCAGCATAAACGACATCGGAAGCAGTAACAAAGTAGAAAATATATTAAACAGACTATGGAAAACCGCGATATCGGTAACACTGGCCGTATTGTCCAGGAAAGCAAAATCCATGATCGAATGCAGCCCGTAGAACAGCACCATAAAAGCAATCGTCCCGATCAGATTAAAATAAAAATGGATCAATGCCGCCCGCTTAGCATTTTTATTAGCACCGATCGCAGAGAGGGCCGCCGTAATACAAGTACCGATATTCTGCCCCATAATAATCGGTATCGCCGTACTGAAATTCACCATTCCGGTCAGACAAAGCGCCTGCAAAATACCGACCGAGGCGGAAGAACTCTGGATAATGGCTGTGACTGCCGCCCCCGCCAGCACCCCGATCACCGGATTGGAAAAGGCAATCAACAACTGCTGGAATGCCGGTACGTCCGCCAGCGGAGCAACCGATCCGGTCATCGTTTCCATCCCGAACATCAGAATCGCAAAACCGACCATAATCAGGCCGGTATTTTTTTTCTTTGCTGATCTGGCAAACATAGTCAGAATCACGCCGATCACGGCCAGCACCGGAGAAAAGTTCGACGGTTTCAGACACTGAATCAGAAAATTATCGCCCTGAAGGCCGGTAAGACTTAATATCCAGGCCGTAGCCGTGGTTCCGATATTAGCCCCCATAATAACCCCGATGGCCTGCTGCAATTTCATTATGCCGGAATTGACGAAACCGACCACCATAACCGTAGTAGCGGAAGAAGACTGAATAATTGCTGTTACGACAAAACCAAGCAGTACCCCTTTGGTTTTGGAAGAAGTCAGCTTCTCCAGCAGCTGCTGCAGCTTGCTGCCCGAAGCCCGAGTCAGCCCATCCCCCATCACATTCATTCCATAAAGAAACAAAGCCAGTCCGCCCATAAGTTTTAAAAACCCGAAAATATTCATTCCGTACCCCATCTGCGGCTTTGCCGCCCTCATTTCATCGTAATAAATCACTTGAACCAATATAAACATAGCATTTATTAATAAGCATTTCAAGTACTTGGACTGGGACGGTCAGACCGAACAGCATATCCCGATTGGATAAGTTGAACAAGTAAAAGTATAATCAGGATTCATAAATTAGAAGATATTTCTACCGGCAAAGCCGTTTCATAAAGCCAATCGGCAAGACGATGATAAAATGCCGGTGATATGATGATTTATTGTCGAAACCTACAAAATAAGGACTATTACAAATTCATCTGATCGGCAAGCACTAACACGGATACTTCTTGCTGTGTTCGCAAGAAGTATAACAATATATATGAATATAATATAAACTATGTTTAATACAAATTATATAACTATTCATTTTAATAATAGCAAATACGATAAAACATTAAGTCAGTGCACAGCTCATTTTTACTCTATGATCACTTTATCGGAGTAGTAAAGTCTTTACTAAAATGCCATACCGAAAATAGAATTAAACTTAAGTGTACTCGGTATGCAATTATGGTGGTCTTCAATATTGTTTAGTATTTTATGCGTGCATTTATGTGATCGGATATAGGAATAGTTGATAAGGAGGGGAGTGAGGTTGGAATGGGAGAAACGGGTCAAATTGGTTTTTCAGCGGATGATAAAATAAACGTCGTAAAAACATTTGCAGATCATCAGGAAGATAAATTGATTGAAAATAATGAAAATTATTGTTATATTAAAGTAAAAGTAAATATGGACAAAATATTGTGCTATATGTCTGTTGACGGTCAAGATTGGATTGAGTATTTATCAGTCGATAATTTTATACCATCTGAAAATAGGAGAATTGGGTTCTATTTGTGGCTGGGAGATGATAGCTTCAAAAATTGGTTTTATTCAAATCATATCCAACTGCATTTCAGACCAGATGATTAAGGAAAAAGATATTCGTTTTATTGACGATTTTATAACGGTATTAGAAGCACGTGCAGTTCCGCTGGGGCGGGAGTAAAAGCGGAAATTGAGATTGAATTAGAAGGAGTGGCAGTTGTGAATCAATATCCAATTAACCAGTACGCCATCAACATTGAAGAAGTACCCGGTCTGGAACAGCTGCATCCTTTCCAGCAGTATATTTCCCAAGAACGGCTTGAAAGGATTGCCAGATTCCATTTTGATAAAGATAAGATCCGCAGCATGCTGGCAGAAATGCTCCTCAAATATTTGCTAGTGACCAGATATGGACTGCGGATGTCAGATATCGCTTTCGGCTATGAAAAATATGGCAAGCCCTATCTGATTAACAACCAAAGAAACCTCCATTTTAATTTTTCCCATTCGGGGTCATGGGTCGTCTGCGGAATCGGAACGTCACGAGTCGGGATTGACGTGGAAGGAGGAGACAAGGATAATTTAGACATCGCCAAGCGGGTGTTGTCGCCGCCGGAATATGCGTTATGGGAAAAGAAACCGCCAGAAGAACGTAAAACCGAATTTTATCAATTATGGACGCTGAAGGAGAGCTATGTAAAATACATCGGCAAAGGCCTGGGCATAGCTTTTGACTCCCTTTCTTTTCGGGTTACCGGAGCCGACATACTTCTGGAAGTAAAAGGAATAACTGAGGAGCGTTGCGGTTTCTTTCTGAATGGGCTGGAGCCGGGATACTGCGTTGCCTTGTGTGTGGATTACGGTAAAAAAACCGAAGTGGCAAAGGAAATACAGATTATCAAACTAGACACGCTGCGCGAATGGCAAGCTGGGATGTCAGCAAATTATTAACATACGGAATACGTCTGCGTCATATATTATAGCAATAATTATATCGGGGTTTGCTATGCATAAATACATAAATAATCTGATCCGTAGATGGAAATCCATCCTCCCCAGACGTAAAAAGGGGCAGACAAAGGAAGAGTACGACCAGACCGTAAAAGAATGGATATTCAGGGCGGGGGTCGCTGCCTTGATGGCAGTTGCCTTGATCAGCAGTATCACTGCGGTAGCCAGAAGGACAGTGACCGTAAGCAACAGCGTAAACGGCAGGGAACTTCCCGTTTATAGCGTAGAGACGAGTAAAAAGCAAGTGGCACTGACATTTGATGCAGCATGGGGAGATGTAAAATAGGGAAAAGTACGAAGCGATTATTTGAAGATTGCCTCATCGGAAAAGCGGTAAGTAATTACAATCTTTCCGCTGTCAAATATTTTTATTTCATCTAATATCTGTAGGATGATGTCTCGGTCTAATTTTTTAAGGGCGTGGTCTTTAAGCAGATGTTCTATCCAAGGATTTACGGCGATATCTGCTGGTGAATGATCAGGGGTGTTCAGGTCATTCAGCCGGCTGGAAAGCAAATCGGCCTTTTTCTGATAATCCTGACGGTAAGCAATATATTCTTCCCGGGTAAGGAGCCCTTCTTGGAAATGACCATAAGAGGCTTTTTTTAACTGCCTGATTTTATCCATCTCCGACATCAGGCAGTTCCTTGCAGCGGTATGGTCCCAATTGCTCTGCGGGACGGGCTGGGATGATGTAACCTTGCGCCCGGCCATCGTAAGAATAGGGCCGGCCTGTTTAAACATGGCATTTACATCAGCCAGGATAATATTCTCCAGAAGGTCTTGGGAGATATAATGAGGCGTACAGTACCGCTTCCCTGAACTGACATAAGTGCCGCAACGGTAATTTACCGAGCCGCCAGCCCCACTTTTTTTTCTCAAAGCTCGGCCGCAGTCCCCGCATTTAAGAAAGCCCGCCAATATGCTGTGATTATGGCGGCTGCAGTCAATGCCGCCGTTACCGTTGTCAATATTGGCGTTACCGTTGTCAATGCTGTCGGTGCCGCCGGCAATGGTGACGGCAGAGCCACTGCGCACACGGCGTCTCAAAAGGCTCTGAGCCTTATCCCAGGTGACTCTGTCCAGAATCGCTTCGTGAGTGCCCGCAACAATGATCCAGTCTTGTCGCTCCTGAGGCCGGGGTTTTCCGCGCATATGCCGGATGCTTCGTCCCTGCACCATATTGCCCAGATACATCTCGCTTTTCAGGATATGGTCGATAGCGGAGTAAGTCCAATAATACCTGGCGCGGGGTTTATGGGTATTCCGGTAATTCTCGCCATTGGCTTTTTTGTATTCCGACGGGCAGAGGATGTTCTGCTCATTTAACAGGTCGGCAATGCGGATTTTCCCCACCCCGCTGACATAAAGGTCAAAAATCCGGCGCACGATGCCGGCGGCGTATTCATCAATCATCAGCCGGTTTTTATCAGAGGCACATTTCTGGTACCCGTAGGGCGAAAAGGCGCCGACAAATTCACCGGCATGCTGCTTTGTCTGCACTGCCGCATGTACTTTCTGAGAAATATCCCGTGAATACTGTTCGTTAAATATATTCTTAAGGGGCAGCAACAGGTCGTAACCCCGGCGGAAACTGTCAATGTTATCGCTGATCGAAATAAACCTCACGTTCTGATCAGGAAAGTACCGCTCCAGATATTTACCGGTGTCAATATAATCCCGCCCGAACCGTGACAAGTCTTTGACGATGACGCAGTTGACCTTCCCCGCTTCAATATCGCCGATCATGTCCTGAAAAGCAGGACGTATGAATAGTAAGGTAACATAACGTAACCACATGATATAGCCGACATAGGACAATCCCCCTTCCCCATATAATGAATTAACGGACAATCCCAGAGGAAATGACAAGTGACCGAAACGCTTTTCCCATCTAGCGAGCACGAGAGCAAAAAAATGACACATGTTATTGTTTCGTCTTTCGATGATAGGGCTGCCGATACCTTGGAAGATAAGGTCAATAAGCTGATAAGAAAAGACGTACTGGAGAATATCACGGTGTTTTTCAGAACATGCCGGAAAGGAATGCCATGATACAGGAAGCCAAAATCACTGCTCTTTATTGCCGTCTCAGCCAGGAAGAGCTACAGGCCGGAGAGTCTGGAAGCATTCAGAACCAACGGCTGATTTTACAGCAGTATGCTGATACGCATGATTTTAGTAACACCCGTTTTTTTGTTGATGACGGCGTGTCCGGAGTGAGCTTTGAGCGCGAAGGGCTTAAGGCCATGCTGAAAGAAGTGGAGGCCGGGCGGGTGGCGGCTGTCATCACCAAGGATCTTTCGCGTCTGGGGCGCAACTATCTGAAAACCGGGGAATTGATTGAAATCATCTTCCCGCATTATCACGTGCGCTACATTGCCATCAATGACGGTGTGGACAGCGCTCAAAGCGACAATGAGTTTACCCCTCTCAGGAACTGGTTCAACGAGTTCTATGCCCGTGACACCAGCAAAAAGATCCGGGCCGTCAAGCAGGCCAAAGCGCAGAAAGGCGAGCGCGTTAACGGAGAATACCCTTACGGTTATCTGATTGATCCGGATAATAAGAACCGTCTGATCCCCGACCCGGAAACAGCACCGGTGGTCAGGCAGATTTTTGCTATGTACAGTAAGGGAGAACGGATCTGCCATATCCAGCAGTGGCTGTCAGACCACAAGATCCTGACCATCGGGGCGCTGCGCTATCAGCGTACCGGTCAGGAACGGTTTTACCGTTCGGCTTGCCTGTCTTACGCATGGCCGGATAAGTCGATCTATGATATTCTGTCCAGACAGGAGTATCTTGGCCATACCGTTACCGGAAAAACCTGCAAGGAATCCTATAAGTCCGGCAAGACCATGAAAATCCCGGAAGAGAAGCGTTATTTCTTCCCGCATACCCACGAGGCCATCATCGCTGCGGAGACTTTTGCCTTGGCGCAGAAAAGGCTTCAGTCAAGGCATCGCCCCAATAAGGCCGAAACGATTGATATGTTTTCAGGCCTGCTTTTTTGTGGGGACTGCGGCCATAAAATGTATCTGCAGCAGGGAACAAACCTACCTGAGCATAAGCATGCCTATACTTGCGGTAATTACCGTAACCGCTCCCGCCGGTCCCTACCCTGCACCACTCATTACATCCGCCGGACGGTCATCAGCGGGCTGATATTTACCGATCTGCAGCGAGTATTGGGATTGCTTGAACAACGGGAACCGGAATTCGTCCGGGACATCGCTGGCTATGCCGGTCAGGAAGCAAAGAAATTGTCGGAATGGGATCAAAAGGAGCTGACCCTGACAAAGAGCCGCTTGCGGGAGCTGGACATGATATTCCGTAAGCTTTATGAAGACCAGGCCTTAGGAAGAATATCGCCGGAGCAGTTCTGCGGCTTAAACGGCAGCTTTGAAGAAGAAAAAAATACCCTTGTAATTAAGACGGCGGCCTTGGAAGCGAAGCTGCGCGACAGTCAGGCTGCCATCCCGGACCGGCAAGAAATCCTCCGGCTGATTCGGAAGCATACACGGATTCAGGAATTGACCTACGAGAATCTGCATGAATGGATTGACCGTATCTTGATCTATGAACCGGACCGTGAAGCCGGGACAAGAAAAATTGAGATAATTTACCGGTTTACCGGACCGTGAAGCCGGGTCAGGGAGTTCCTGTTTCCGGGGTTACCGATTCTTTCAAAAGAGACGTCAGATTCCGGATACTGGCTACCGTATCAACCAGTTCCTTGCCTTGAGCCACTAGCTGTTCATCATTATGCAAATCAGCAGCTCCCGAAGTTTTGTCCGCATCTGCCGAATATTTAATATGACTTAAGGTTTCCGTAGTTTCGGAAGCAAGTTTGGAGGCATTTGCCGCCAAAGCATCAAGAGAATTGGCGATATCGTTGATGATTCCCACGGTCTTTTCCATATCAGGAAGATGCATTGTTGCTTTTTCCTGTTTGGAATCAGTCAGGAATCTATCGATAAAAAAAGTAATAAAGAAAATAGCCATAAAGGATAAAGCAACACAGATCAGGCGCAGTACCATCTCCGGGACAAAAAGTTCATCCTTAACCGGCAAACGGACAGCCCCGTTTACCGCCCAGGAAAACAGCAGGGAAATACCGATTTCAGCGATACTAATCAAAACCAGTTTGTAATCAAGGAAAAAACTGCTGAGAATCACAAAGAAAAAGGCAAAGGCCCAGAAATCTTTGGAGGGTACAAGGTATAAGATGAAATTATACTGGATCAGCAGGATGACGGCCAGAAAAATTTTCCCGTAGGTAAGCATCTTCGGATCCAGTTTACCGTCTTTCATGCATCGGCTGATCAGTCCATTGCCGATTCCAACATAGACTAGACAGGTGCAAACAAAGATAAACAGCAACCCCCAATTGACATCCTGATAAAATCCCAGTAACTTCAATAGTGAGAAAGTAATACCGGCACAGGCACAGGCACCGGTTATAATCAAGATAACCCATCTGTATACTTTGGACATATATCGGTCAATAGCTGATGTAGTATTCAAAAGCACTTCCTCCTGGACATTGTCTATAGTGTAAAGCGGTTTTTCATATCATTATAGCATAGAATGGTATTGCGCAATATTGATAAAATATCTAATAATATTCAATTTTGTTGTTAAATTTTTCTAATAATTTAATCTTGACAGGAGTATCGTTATCTTACCTCAGCAAAATTCGTTCCTGTATAGCCATCATCGATATAAGTCTGATATAAGAATAAGTCTTCTTTATCCTGTAAGTAGCGGCCAATCAACAGTTTCTGATTGACAATACTGTCACTTTCGGTTTTGTCGCCGTCTTCCCGGGATAATCTGATATATCCGGCAACATGGAAAAGAGATGTTTTCAATATTATGACCTCATGGCAAGATGCTGTCTGCATGCTAGGGAGTTGGAGCCTGCTCGGCCCGATGGGGTTGCTCGGCCCGATGTGACTGCTGAGTCCGATGTGCCTGCCCGGCCCACTGGGACTGCTAAGTCCGATGTGCCTGCTCGGCCTGATGGGCTGGATTCAGGCTGGCGGTGCGGCGGGATTAGGGGACTGACCTTGCTATGTGACAGGATGATATTGTTGATACATTCTGTTGTACTGATCTGCGACAAGAATTCTCTTTCTATGGTGTAGCTAACGGCATTTTTTTTTGCTTTGCTCAAACGGGTGTCCTCCCGGCTGTCTTTAGTAACAGCATATTAAGCAGGCTTGTACGATATGCGGGCTATCCGTATTTAGCATCAGGGTGGGGGAATGAAGATACCCAGCTGATTTTGGATATTCTGCAAAAGCACAACATCCAAGTAACTTTTTTTATGACGGGGGGGTGGGCAGAGGCCTGCACATAACGAAACAGCTATTAGTATTTCATACTTTTTGAACAGCGCAAAACACCTCGAGGTTATAGCCTGAACAGTAACCCGAAAAGAGACTGAATATCATTCGGCAGACATGGGGTATAGGATGGATCATAAAGAAATCAAGTTAAAACTTACAAAACAGGATGAAATGGCGGCCATGCAGTATCTTGCAAAGATCATGTATGAGCATCATCTGATCAATGAAATGGAAAAAGAGGAGATACTGAAACATAATATAGGGACATTAGATTCACCATCATAATAATCGCCATCATAATAATATCCGCCACAAATAAAGAATCGGACGAAGCTTGCGCTTCAATCCGATTCAGTGTAAAAGGGGAATTTTACCGATTTTTGGGGCGGCCGGTTCGTTATTTCCCGACCGCAAATATACAATAACATATATGAACAAGCATGTCAAGTAAAAATAAAAAAATATTAAAAATTTTTCTGCAGGTGTATTTAATGGGGGTAATTATGAATAAAATCGGGCTGCGAGCAGTGACTTATAACCGTGTTTCTACCGAAGAAGAAAAACAACGGGATGCATTGGCCCGGCAGATACGGGAGAACCGGGAGGTCATCGGGAAGATGGGCTGGGAACTGGTCAGAGAATATATTGACGAGGGTAAAAGCGGCACCCAGACGCGGCACCGGCCGGGATACAATCAGCTATTCCGTGATCTGGCCGGTGACGGCTTCGACATTGTGGTCATTAAAGATCAGGACCGCCTGATGCGTAATCCCAAGGATTGGTACCTGTTCGTCGATTGCCTGTTAAAGAACGGTAAAAAGCTATATATCCATCTTGACAATAACTTTTATAATCCGGATAATGCCTTGCTTACCGGAATCAAGGCAATCCTGGCTGAGGAATACAGCCGGCATTTAAGCCGCAAGATAAACAATGCCCATAAAATCCGGCAGGAAAAGGGCGAAGCCATTATTATCACGAATCAGACCTGGGGCTATCGCAAGCAGAGCGGCGGAACTGTCGTGATCGACGAGACGGAGCGTGCAGTGATTGAAACCATTTTTATGCGGTATGCGCAAGGGATAGGAAGCCGGCTGATCTGTAAAGAACTGTACGGTCAGGGAATAAGGAACCGCAGGGGCAATATCCTGGCCGAGAGCCAGATCCGGGCAATTGTCCGCAATCCGCTGTACAAGGGGGTTGCCGTCATGAACAAGACACATATCGATTTTGACACCAAGAAAAAGGCGAGGCTTCCGGATACGCAGTGGATATGCCACCATAACCGTGTTCCCGCCATCGTCAGTCCGGCTCTGTGGACGGCGGCAAATCAGATAATCGACCGCAACAGCCGTCAAACCGGAAACAAGAAAACCGGAGCCAAAACCGGCAGCCATATCCTTTCCGGCAAGGTGATCTGCGGGGAATGCGGACAGAGATTCTGGCGGAATCAACGGAACCGGCATCGCAATGGAAACAAAGAATCCAAAGCTTCATATTGGTATTGCAGCAGCAAAGCAAACGGATGTAACAGTATTGGCTTGAAAGAAACCGATATTCTGGATATGTTACGGCAGATCGGCAGTCATTTTATTGACAGCGACAGTATGGAGCGGATGAAGAAAGCCATAGCCGGTCAGATAAACGATATCCTGGCCAATAAAATGACTGGTCATCGCTACGAACGGGAAACAGAAAAAAGCAACCTGACCGGTAAACAGAAAAGGATTCAGGAACTGTTGATTGACGGGATATTGCCGCAGGAGGAGGGTCGTAATCGGCTGGATGACATCCGGCTGCGGCTGGCGGCTATTGAAACGGCGGAAAACCGGTATGTGGTGGATGCTGCGGGGCAGGACGAGATCATGACGAGGAACGTCAGGACAGAGCGGTTGCTGTCTGATGAAACATATGATGTGTCTGTCCCGGTTGTTGCCGCTCATGTAGAACAAATCAGAATCTATGAGGCGGAGGCTCACATCTGCCTGGATTTTCTGCCGCCTACAGAGCCGGCTGAGATGATGAAGACGGCGATAAAGACGGCCATAAAGGGCAAGCGGTTTGACAGCTTTATTATAAAAGCTGCCGATTAAGCTCATTGAACACTTAACCGGCAGCTTTTGCCGGTGATATCGGAGGAACTGATTTGCACAGTTTGCTTATGATCAGTTATTATTCTCTGCATAGACCGACCAGCCCGCTATGCCGGGTGCCCAGACATTGCCGTCAATATCGGATATCCAGAATAAACCGTTATATAAGACTTGATCGCCTGCGGAATAAGCATCGGTACTGCCAAGCGGCTGGATCCAATGAGGAATATCAATTTTTTTATAAAGGGAAACCGCACTGGCAGGATTCCAGTGTCCTGCACTGGTGTGGGCCTGTAAGACCGTATAGAGAACAGGACTGCCGTCGGGTTTTGTGCCATATTTGATGATATGCTGTGCTGTGTACACAACACCAGTCGTCCATGCGCCGTAAGTGCCGGAAGCAGTTAGTTCAAAACTGCCGGTTTGCTGATCGGGATAGCTGGCGACAATATAATAAGTTTTACCGGCTATCAGCAGGTCAGTCACTTGATCAGCCCCTCTGACTAACAGTTCCTGACTGGCATTCTGCAGTTCAAGGATGGGCTGGTTACTATTGCCTTGATCGCCGCTGCCGAAGCTATACCAGTCAGTGGTTTCCGGAACAAAGCGAAAGTATCTTGCCGATTCGGCGCTTTCGATTTCAATTGTGGCGGATCCGTTCAAGTCCAGCGAGCGGGCACTCTCATGGGAATTGTTGACATAATCGATCAATACACTGGTCGAAACAGCTTGTTCGGCATGGTTTGATACTTCAATATAAATGATTTCACCAGCATTAAGCCGATAATTAAGTTCAATCTTGCCGTCCCTGTCCACGTTCCGCTTGGATTGTAATTGAATCACCTTAGAGTCGTACAGAATACATTCCAGGCTGTTTGCTACATAGTTGGATGAAGTCGATTCAGGATTGGTCATAAAACTGTATTCGCCGGTGACTGGAGCGGTGAATACATATATTATGTTTTCTTTTGTTTCGAGCACATGGCTGCTTTGATTTCCGAACATGATACTTTGGGCGTTAGGGGTAATTTGTGTCATTAATCTGAGATCTACGCCGTCTCCCAAAGGATCGCTAAAATATGCACTGATGTAATATTCATCACCTTTATTCAAATTACCTCTGACGGTGGCAGGGCCGTTTCGGTCATTATTGCTGTCAGATGACAGCGTGATTTGATTCTTGTCGTATAATGCCAGATGAATGTCATTGGGGCCGTAATTTTCGCGACTGTTGTTATCTCTCAGGGTAAAACTATAGCTGCCGTCGATTGGCGCGGACAGATGAAACCACTCTTCTTCTCTGGTGTCGAGATGAAGCGCTAAAGGGTTGTGCAAATCAAGCGGTGCTGCCGATATCGTGGTAGGACGCGATGCCGACAATTTCAGAGACACCCCGTCGCCCAAAGGATCGCTGAAATATACGCTGATATAATAGAGTTCTCCTTCTGGGAGAGTGCCGCTGATCGTGGCGGAGCTGTTACGGTCATCGTTAGCGTCAAAGGCCGAGTATTATTCTTTTATTTGTGATCAGTGGCTTGTCGTTTGATATATAATTTATCATGCTATTCTCGTATTGTAAGAGCATCTAAGGAAACACTGATTGATCAATGTTTCCTTAGAGCAAATCCCTTTTAGGCCTAAGACATATCTATTATGTCGTAGTATATTTAACTAAGATAACTATAGATCACCGTTATAGACCGACCATCCCGCAACTCCGGGTGCCCAGACATTGCCGTCAATATCGGATATCCAGACCAGACCGTTGTACAAGACCTTATCCCCTGCGAAATAATAATCAGTGCTGCCAAGCGGTTGGACCCAGCGGGGAATATCAATTTTTTTGTAAAGTGAAACTGCACTGCCAGGGTTCCAGTAACCTGTGCTGCTGTGAGACTGCAATACGGTATAGAGAACGGGGCTCCCATCGGGTTTTGTGCCGTACTTGAAGATATGCCGGGGTGCATAGGCTATGCCTGGCTCAAATGTATCATAAGTACTGGCAGCAGAAAGGTCAAAGCTGCCGGTCTGCTGGCCGGAGTAGCTGGCAACTAAATAATAGGTCTCACCGGCATATAGCAGGTCGGTAACATCATTAGAACCGTAAGCCATCAATTGCCAACTGTCATCGAGCAATTCCAGATTCGGCTGGTTATTGCCATAATCGACACCTTCAAAGGTATACCAGTCGGTGATTTCCGGAGTAAAGTGGTAGTATCGCTCGGTGCTGGCCGCTTTGATTTCGACCGTGGCCGAGCGGGTTAATTTGAATTCTCGAGAATTATCAAATGAATTGTTGACATTATCAACATATACACTGGGATAAGCAGTATATCTGCCCCAGTTATATACTTCAAAATAGATGGTTTCTCCTGCGCTTAGGTTGCGCTCAAGTTCGATCAGTCCGTATTCATCCTTATTTCTTGCCGCTCCCAATACGCCTAGACTGCCGGGGCTATATAACGTTAATTCCAAGCTGTTTCTGTCAAAATCGGGTGATTCCGAGTCAGGGTTGACCATAAAACAGTATTCACCAGCGGCCGGAGCAGTAAAGGAATAGGCATTCCCTTTTCTGGTCTGCAGTGATTTTGACTGAAGACTATTAAAGGAGCAAGCTGTTGTAGCCGGAGAACTTAAGGCATTCAATTTAAGAGACACCCCATCGCCTAAAGGATCGCTGAAATATGCTGACACATAGCATCTTTCACCTTTGGTAAAATAACCGCTGGCTGAAGCAGAGCTATTACGATCATTATTTGAATCGTTTCCCAGCCGGACCTGGTTTTGGTTATACACTTCGATATGGATATCGTTAGGTCCATAATTTTCATCACTGTTATTATCGCTTAGGGTAAAAGAGTATGTGCCATCTAACGGAATGTCAAGATAGTACCATAGAGTATCTTTGGTGCCGATATTCATATAAACATGTCCGTTTAGAACGAGTGCATTTGCACCATCACGCCATATTTTTGTGACTGACACCCTGGTTCTGGTAGTCTGTTCGACAGGCTCGAGGAATTCTGCACCGATAAATATGGTCTGATTTGTATACATATATATTTTATACCGATAATTTTCCGCCATCCTGAAATCATGGGTAAATGTTGGGTTAAAATTGGTGTCAAGCATACTGAATCGTACCAATGCATTGGCACCAGAGACTAGACTGGTATCAATAAAGTAATAACCTTCTGACAGAGCAGTAAATGAAAAAATCCGCGTCTCGTCAAACGGAAGTAAGTCTGCCTCGGCAGAATTGTTAGTGATGGGGGTTACAGGAGGTGGCGCGGCTTCGACATTATTTTCTTCGGCCTGTGCGGTGATAGACGCAGCTGGCATGATACCAGCAAGGATACAAAGGGTGATCAGTAGTCCGATTACTTTCATGATTTTTCCTTTTATGAATATATTATGGTTTAGTATATTTGTTTTCATGTTGCCTCCTTTTCATTTGGAAGAAATTAAGAAAGTTGACTATAGTTCCAAGTTTTCGTTTATTAACACTTACCGACATAAACCGTATTTTATTCACCTACTTCCCTGATGTTCTTGGAAATTGTTGTTTATCCTAACACAAAACAGCTGTCTTTAGAGTATCTTATTTTCGTTCCTATAAGGCATATTCCAGTTGGTAATTAATTATAACAAATAAACTTATATATAGTCAATAGGAAAACGTGCAATCCCAAACTATTTTAATGATAATATATATTTGTATTTAACATATAATACATATTGATCAGACTAATTAAAAAGTATATCAAACGGGTGATTAATCGACTAAAGCCACTATGAATACCGGAAAGCAATAGACTGCCCTAATTCCCCCTGTCCACGACGGTCAGTTTGTGCAGGCAGGCAGGTAGAATCCTATCCGGATGATGTAAAGAAAATTCTGGATGCCGGCCACGACCTGGGTAATCACAGCGAAAACCATAAAAACATGTCCCGGTTAACCAATGAGCAGTGCCAGGAAGAAATCACGAAAGTCCATGATAAAGTAAAAGAGCTGACTGGCTACGAAATGAGCCTGTTCCGGCCGCCTTACGGAGATTATGACAACGATGTCATAAAGACTGCGACCGGTATAGGATATCAAACGATTCAGTGGAATGTTGACAGTCTGGACTGGAAAGACTATGGAGCCGATTCCATTGTCAAGACCGTCTGCCAGCATAAGAATCTGGGCAATGGAGCTATCATTCTCTGCCACAATGGGGCAAAATATACTGCCGATGCATTAGAGCTGCTGATTGCCAGGATAGAGGACGAGGGCTTTTCTTTCGTGCCGCTGTCGAAACTGGTCCTCCGTGACAATTACCATATGAACCACGAGGGACGTCAGATTCCCAATAAATAATGATTCGGGCGGATAAAAAGCCCTTCTGGAGCATTCCTCCGGTCAGACCGAATCAGTAATGATATGATATAACCCAGTAATCAGTCTATTAGGAACTGTTAACCCCTGTTTTCCGGCCGAATCGTTGAGGAGTATACTTTCTTTGAAGAAAATACTTATCCCTATTATTGCGATAATTTATCTGGCATTGTTGCTTTTCCCTACGCTTGCCTATGCCGAAGCGGATCCTGCCGCCAGCATCATTACCGCGACCGGATCAGATGTTCCGACGGACAGCCACCTGCCGGAAGATTACCGTTTCCCGGCAAGATACCGTGACAACGCTGTCCAGTTCCGTACCGAGGACGGTGTCCTGCTGTGCGGCTATGTCATCGGCGAAGACAGACGCGGTATTGCACTGGCCCATCCCAACGGCTGGATGGTGAAAAGCTGGCTCCCGTTTGCTGAACGGCTCGTGGACGCAGGATATATGGTGATCCTGTGGGAGTTTCGCAATATTGAACCGTCCGGCTTTGCCCCCGAATCCGAAAGCCGTCGCTGGGATCTGGACGTACTGGCAGCTGCTCAGGTTCTGAGGGAACGGGGCGCGGAAAAGATAATGGCCATGGGGGCCTCGGATGGCGGCACCGCCACAGCGATAGCCGCCCCCGATATTCCCGAACTGGTAGGACTGGGGATGTTATCTTCCCCGAAGGATTCAGTAGGAGACGCTGTGGAAGCGATGGGGAATATCAAGGATGTCCCCACTTTTTTTGCAGTGTCAGACCATGATTCTTACGGGGATTTCTATTCTCATGTGGCAGCTCTCTATGAAGCGTGTCCATCGACTCAGAAAGAGCTAATCATAATAGAAGGCAATGACCATGGCACCGATATGATTACCCCTATTGTTCCCGGTTTAGGCTATGCTTCTTTTCCGGAGGATGACGAGCAGATCTAAAGAAGGCAAGAATTATCCGACAAGCTGCTACTCTTTGTCAATGAAACCTTTGGAAACGAACCCAACAGCAATGAAACGGCGTTACCCTCGCAACTACCTGCAGATATCGAAGAAACTGCGCCCGGACTTACAGAGGCCAGCGGACACTTAGAAGCAAATAGAGCAAATAGCCATCTCAATACTATGATCGGTATTGGTGCATTATCTATATTGCTTATCCTCATCACCATAATCATCAGTTTAAAAAGAAAGAGGCGCAAAAAACGGTAAAAAAGAGTTGCGTTACTGTGTAGCAGCCATTTGATGCACTGCAGCCAGGCAGTTAACTAACGAAAACGAAACAAATGTCAGCGAATGCATTATGCAGTACTTGCAATAAAAGCATACATGAGGTACTATAATTAGTGGTGTCCATCCCTGTGAAACATAGGAATATCATAATTATTCAGAAGGTCATTGATTAATTACGGATAAAGACACACAAATTGCTGTAAGATCTACTAAACAGTTCGGAATAACATAAAATTTACCGGCATTGTAAAGGCATTTGACTGGCTCAATGAAAAAAATATTATTGTTAAGTATCGTTATGCTTCTGCTATTTATCATCGGAGCAAGAAAAATAGAAGAGTCTTCTGAGTTAGTGCAGGAAGAGGCGAATCGCTGGGATCAGCTTAAGTTTGCTGTTACCGGAACCGGATTTGGCCTGAGTTATTCCTGTTTTTATCATGCGGAGGAAGACAGCTGGTATTTATTCCTGCCGTCCACAATACCGGAATCGGAGCTGTTGCTTCAGAGCATACCCTGCGCCTATATTACGATCGACGGCGAACCGTACCGGGCCGGGGATAATTTGCAGCAATTATGGGAAAAGGACAATTGCGCCCTGACATTTTATGATCAACAGGACAGGCAGCTGGAGAACGGCAAAATCAAGGTGATGAAGTCAAGCAACATCGCATCTTTGCATATAAACACCGCTTCCGGAGACATGCAGTATATTTATGAGAGCAAGGATCACGAGGAAACCGCCAATATGCAAGTCCTGACGGAAAGCGGAGAACTGGCGGCAGCCGTCCGGCTGGATACCATCAAAGGGCGGGGCAATACTTCCTGGGAGCCTCCCAAGAAACCCTTTGAAATCCGTCTGGATCAGCCGCTCGACCTGCTGGGAATGGAAAAGTCCAAAACATTCGTCCTGATAGCCAATTACTATGACATCACCAGTATCCGGAACTGGATCGGTTTTGAGCTGGAAATGGCTCTTGAAGCTGAGAACACGACCGCATCCCAGTTCGTAGACCTTTATCTGAACGGCCAATATGCCGGATTTTATCAGATCGCAGAGAAGGTGGACAAAAGCCGGAATAACGTCCAAGGCGGATACTTACTGGAATTTGAGCATTTTCCGAGACTGGCGGGGAAACCGCATATTTTGCTGGCAAACAATCAGCCCATCCTTGTACGGGGAGAAAACCCCGTCAATGAGGAAGAACTGGATCAGGTCAGCCTATTTTTGGCCGAGATGGAACAGGCTTTGAATGCCGACGATTATATCAATCCGAACACGCAGAAACATATATTTGAATATATCGACAAGACTTCCTTTGCCAAAAGATATGTCATGGAGGAGTTCTTTCAGGACATGGATGCGGGTTATACCAGCCAATATATGTATCTCAGTCCGGCTGGCGATTCCTTCGTCCTCTATGCCGGCCCGGTCTGGGACTTGGACAACACCATGGGAAGGGGAACCGTAACCGGAGCCTCGCAGTTATTCGCCGATCGCTTTGATTTGTCCATGAACCACCTGAGCCGCTGGCATGCCAGGCTTTATGCCAACGAGGAGTTTTATCAGGAGGTAACAGAACAATACCGCACCTATGCCGAACCGTTTCTCACATGGCTTTTGTCGGAAGGGATAGAAGACTGGCAAACAAAGATGGATGCCGCTGTTTTAATGGATCAAGCCCGGTTTGGGACAGACCGCAGTGCCTTTGTAATGGAGGATAATACGGTAAAAGGCAACTGGGACTATCTGATTGACTATATTGCGGTTAAAACACTTTTTCTGAACAGCAGGTGGGGAGATAACCCGGAAGCGGTAAAGCTCTGGCAGGAAGAACGCCTGACGGCACTGCCGCCCTTAGAAGAGCGCCCCGTTCCAGCAGAAAGCCTTGCCCCCAGCGATGAAGCAGCCATTACGGAAACCGCCGATGCGGAAGCTGCCAATTCGGGAGCCCGTCAAGATTCGGGGGCCAGTCAAGATACAGCCGGCGGGATTAGACAAGTCATAACATGGCTGCTGCTCTATAAGCGATATTGGCTGCTGGGAGGCATCATGCTTGGTTTATTATTAATGATCGGCGTAGAACACTTTCAACCATTCATTACGAGTCCTCGGAGGCGGGCATGAGGAATATAAATGACATACAGTACCGTTATGAGCTAAAATATGTATGTTCCCACCTGCAGATGGCGGAATTGGAGCAACGGATCGGTTCGATCCTTACGCGAGATCCCCATGTGGGGCCGAGCGGCTTTTATACCATCCGCAGCCTGTACTTTGACGATTATTATAACAGCGCCTTCTGGGACAAGGAAAACGGAACCGACAACAGAAAAAAGTACCGCGTCCGGGTCTACGACAGCAACATGGATCATATGTGCCTGGAAATCAAGGGGAAAATGAAGGATAAGACTACGAAAGAAAAAACACTGATCTCGCAAGAGCAATATCAGGAACTGGTATCCCCGTCATGGGGATATCCGTCCCCGGCAGGTTCGTCTTTTTCAGATCCGTCCCCGGCAGGTTCGCCTTTTTCTGACCCGTCCCCCGGCAGGTTCGGTTCTTCGCCGCAAGGAAAAAAAGTGCTGAACCAGATGCTGATACAAAAAGCGTTAAGATTGCTGCAGCCCGTCATCATCGTCGAATATGACCGCATGCCATTTATTGCCGCAGAAGGCAATGTCCGGATCACGCTCGACCGCGATATCCGTTCGTCAGCCCGGACGGAAGCGTTTGCCGACCCGGATCTGGCCATGCGCGGAGTCATGCCGGACGGTGAACATTTGCTGGAGATTAAGTTTGATGAATTTCTGCCGGATGTGATTTACCGTGCATTAAACCTGGAAAATATGACCAGGACATCATTTTCAAAGTATTATTTGTGCCGTAAGTTTAATTGACTGCCAGTAAGCGATATCGCCATAATTTATTTTGCTTAAGCGATAATTGCTTGCTTATAATTATTTCTAAAAATCACTCAAAAAGGGAGACTGCGCATGAATTTCAGTGATATTTTCAACAGATCATTTATGGAAGGGTTTACAAATTCCGAACTTGGCTTTATGGAGGTCGCCATCGTACTGCTCACGGCCTCCGTCCTGGCCCTCTATTTATTCATGGTATACCGCGTCGTTACCAGAAGAACATTCTATTCCAAGAACTTTAATATTGCCTTGGCTGCTCTGGCGGTCATCACGGCGGCCATCATCCTGACGATCCAGTTCAGTATCGTCATTTCGCTCGGTATGGTGGGTGCCTTATCTATCGTCCGGTTCCGTACAGCCGTCAAGGATCCCATGGATCTGGTATTCTTATTCTGGTCCATCAGCATCGGCATCATCTGCGGTGCCGGCCTGTTTGAAATCGCCGCGCTGCTTTCCCTGATCGTTACGGTCGGGATGCTGATCCTTGACCGTTTTCCTTTGGTAAAGGCTCCGATGATCTTAGTGGTGCATACAGAAAATAAGGACAATATCGAAGCAATACTGGGCATCATAAAACAAAACTGCCGCCATTTCAAAGTAAAGACAAGGACGCTTACGCAAGGAAACCTTAATCTGGTCATCGAAGTGCGCACCGACAAAGCGGACGAGCTGGTCAGCGGCATCGATCAGTTACAGCAGATAAGGTCGGTTTCTTTGCTGGAGCATGACGGGGAAGTCACTTATTAACCCGATTATGTCCGGTTCCCGACGATATCTTCGGATTCAGCCCTCTTTTTGTCAATCAAGCGGGCATCCATCGTATAGAGCGGCAGGATCAGCCTGCTGATATATTTATCTTCGGACTCATAGCCCTGGTAGCTGCCGCCATGCTCCTGCATGATCTTGATGCAGGTGCGCAGGCCAAGAGCCGTGCTTTCCACGGAATATAGCGCATGATTCAAGACATTGACAAATTCGATGTGGAGGAAGGTATCGGTTTCAAAGGCCAGGACGTCCAGCGGTTTTTCCCGCTCGGCATATTTGCGGATATTGGACAAGGTATTATCCAGTACGCGCTGCAGGAACTCGGCATCGATCAGGCAGTTGCCGGTAAAGGAATCCGGCTCGGCATAAAGCTTTACCGTAAAACCGCTGTTTTCCAAGTCAAAAAGCTGGTTGTCAATCAGGCTGGTTATCAGGCTGTAGGTAGAGATGATTTCTTTGTGATAGGTTTCTTCGGTTTTTTCGGAAGCCAGGAAATACTCGAACAGTTTATCCGACATCTCTCGGATCTGAAAGGCCTTGCGCTTGGTAGTCAGCAGAAAATGCTTCAGCTGGTTTTCATCCTGATAACGTTTCAGCAGCATCAGTTCCAGGTAGCCGATCAGGGAAGTGAGCGGGGTGCGCAGGTCGTGGGCCAGAGCGGTCATCAGCTTATGATTGGCTTCTTTGGTTTTCTCCTCTTCCTGCTTTTTAGCGAGTATCGAAAGACGCATTTGGTTGATCCCTTTGGCAAGCTGGAACAGTTCGTCATGTCCCAGTTCGGAAAGTTCATAGTCGAGGTCGCCGCCCTCCAGGATTTTCAGCTCCTCCGACAGGGTATGGATATAACGTAGCTTGATCTGTACCATGATCATGGAAATGACCAGGAAGATAGCCAGTGACAAGATCAAGCAGACATAGTAGGCCCAGACGTAATACTGGGAATAGCTTTCACTGTGTACCAGGGCATTGATAACGGTGCCGTCGGCAAAGGTAAGCGTGTAGAAGTTGGAGTTGTATTCTTTGATCAGGGAGGAAATGTACTGCTTATCCAGATACTGGCTGTAGTTGGCCAACAGGTTTTCTTCGCCGTTATCGGGGTCGGCGTCGTTATAGATCCGGCTTTCATAATCGGAATCAAAGATCAGGTTATTGGTAAAAAGGGTCAGCTTGATGTTTTGTTCCGCGGCTACCCAGTCGTTGACGGCGGATATATTGGTCAGGGTGATGTTGTAATCCGTGACGTATTCCTGCAGCAGCCATATATATTGTTCCTCCGCCTGCTGGATCGCTTCCGGGCTGGCGACGGTGGCTTCCAGGATCCGGTAGGACAGGCGGGTCAGGAGCGGAAAAGAAACATAAGCGATAATGAGGGCGGCGGTTACCGAGATTAACAGCTGGGTCGACAGCCGCTGCCGGAAAATATATCGTGCTTTAATCAATCCGGTACCCCCTTCCCCAGATATTCAGGATATAGCGGTTGAGCTGGTCGTTGTCCTCCAGTTTCTTGCGCAGGTTACGGATATGGACATTTACGGTGTTGTTGGAGGAAGCAAAATAAGGCTCTTGCCACACACTTTCATAGATATTTTTTACCGAAAATATTTTTTTGCGGTTCGCGGCGAGCAGGAGCAATATCTGGTACTCGATCTCGGTCAGGATGATTTCTTTCTCGCTTTTATAGACGCGCTTGGTCTCTTTGTCGATCCGGATATCCTGAAAGTAGATCACGGAAGCTGGCGGCTGATCGGAAACATTGTAGGTGACATGCCTGCGGATCAGGGCTTTTACACGGGAAAGCAGCTCGGAATAAGAAAACGGCTTGATCAAATAGTCATCCCCGCCGGCAGAAAATCCGGCAACCTTGTCCGTATCGGAGGATTTAGCGGTCAGGAACAGGATGGGGGTCATGTATTTTTTGCGGAGCTCAAGGCAGGCATCGATTCCAGAAAACACCGGCATCATTACATCCAGGATAATCAGGGAGACATCGGGTGTCATCTTGTCGATGGCTTCCTTGCCGTTGACAGCTTCCAAGACCTGATAGCCTTCATTGCCGAGCAGGATGCGGATGACCTCGCGGATTTCGTCATCGTCATCGGCAATCAGGATAGTTTGTTTCTCGCTCATGGTAAATTCCTCGTGTCATAAGATACCTTTATAGTAGCATGATTCGGGGCAGGAAGCCATAATCATCGTATTTCTTAATTATTCTTAAGGAAAATCGTTGCTGTTCAGACCCTAGCCGAAGTGCATCAAACCACTGCGCCACAGTAACAACGTTCTGCGAACGTTATGCACAAGTTGTAAAGAACACAACTATAAATCGTAAAAACGTGCGATTTGGCGCTGGTGTAAGCTTCGCATCCATCCTTGATAGCCATCGTCAATAAATAGCCATAACATCCGTTATTAAATTGTCTTCTATGCGAAAACTCCATACTGAGTGCCCGGGCAGGCGATGTTCGGTCAGATAATAGCGGTCTTCCATCTGCGTAATGTAATAGGGGGTGCCGCCACCGATGAAATAAGAGTAGACATCTTCATATCTGCCTTCCGCAAGGGAAGACAGGTCGGTTGTACGGATCAGGGTTGCATAATCCTGATTGCCGGCGGCATCGGTGGAAACGGTTATGTAGTAATAATCTTCAATTTTGGTGATCTGCACCATCCCGGCCAGGTGGTCGGGAACGGGATATTCCGCCAGAATACGGAAGGTTTCCAGGTCAGCTTTCATAACTGCGGAGTTGCCGGATACAAAGGTGATTTCGTTGCCGATGATGGTAAATGAGCGGACATAGACGCCTTTCAATGCGGGAATGTCCCGGATCTCGCTTAAATAGACAGCGGTGCTGTCCGGTTCCCGGCGGAACAGATACATTTCGCCGGTAAGGGAGCTCCAGGCATAAAAAATACCGGAGGCTTCGTCATAAATAATGTAATGAGGACGGTTACCGATGTCGGTAAATTCCTGGACAGGGATAAAGACCGGCAGCCCGTCGTCATTGACCTGTCTTTCCAAGATCAGGATGCGGTTATTTTCGGTGTCGTCGGTTAAGTAGACTTGGCCGTCGCCGGCAACCGTGTGCCCCATCGTCAGATCGGAAGTCATGACGGACCAGGAACTGAGGGGGTCATCCAGATTATCGTGGTAGATGATTTGATTGTGGTAGCAGTCCACGATAAAATATTCAGAACCTATTTTCGTGATATAGGTAGGAACCTTCAGATAGTCATAAGGATTAGCCAGCGCGGCAGCCGAAGGATCCCAGTCATAGTTGACAGGCGTGGAAGCAAGGAGATATTCCGGCGATGTGAAAAAAGCTATTCGGACGGCAGAAACTGCCAGGATTCCCAAAAGGATGATCGTCAGAACTATTATTAGGTGTCCGGTTTTGCTTTTCATAATTCACCGTCTTCATAAGCTGTTTTCTGTTCTAGGGAAATGCTGATTAAAGCAGTATTTCTTGGTAGTAATATTATAAACGGTAGTTACTGGGTCATGCAAGCAAAATAGTGATGTTGTGACAGTGGTTTAATACATTTTGGCGGCTGTGAACAGTAACCTGACTATACAATAAATATTGTAAATTTGTGAATTTATAATCAGGACTTTACAAAATTAAGGAAATATGGTATATTCAAAAACACTTACTGATGCCTTGTAAGATGAATTAGTGAAATGATTGCGTTGAATTATGTGATGGCTGGTCGATGTACCGGTTATCTGGCTGTGGAAATGCTACTGCTTGATTTCTGACAGCTTTTTTATTGTGTTTTTTGTGTTCAATAGATTTGATTCTTTTGGAAAGGAGCCAGAATGAAAAAGAAAATACTGATATGGGGCATCGCAACCCTGTTGCTTATGCCGCAAATGAACCTAAGGACAGTGGCACAGAATGAAAGTGTTTCTTATATTTATCATCAGCATTCGGGTTCGCCGGATACCGGGGACGGCTGTTACCGCCAGCCGTTATACCATGTTCACACAGGTGATGCAAATTCCGGCGGTGAATGTTATCAAAACGTTATTTATCATCAGCATATCGGCAAGGAAACGGAGCCGGGCGGCTGCTATACCGTACCGGTCTACCACGTTCATCAAGGAAACAGCAACAGCGAAGGCGGGTGTTATGTAAAAAAATATCATGAACATAACGCTGAATGTAATAAACAGTCCGCCTGCGACATCTCTTTGGTCAAGTTTAACGACTGTATTTCGACATGGTATGAATATTGTTACCATCATGGGGAAACGGTCCACGGTAAATGGAATATCACGGTGAAGCATTCTTCCTGTGGCCAAGGACAAGTGAAAATCACGGCCAATGCCTGCAATTCCTGCAAAAGCTATAAAACCAAACAACATGATTATTCCACGCTGAACTGTACACGGGGAAATGAAGTGACCGGATATGAATTGGGATGCGGCATGAGCGAATCAACAGTTGTCAGCTATACTACCGGCTGCATGAAAAGAGGCGGTACCGATATTGACGGATATGATTTAAGCTGTGGTAAAACCGGGCAAAACATTGACGGATACGGTCTTTTGTGCGGAATAGATAGTTCCGCGCCATTGGGAGGGGTAAAAATCACCAATCTCACTGAAGGAAGGGCAGAAACCGTGCTTCTTGAAGCTTCTTTTTGGGACAGTACCTCAGCGGGAACGCTGGAAGCCAATAGCAGTCCTTTTCGATGGCATGAGGAATCATCCGGCACTTCGCTCGGTACCGGCAGCCGCATGACGGTAAGAAAAAACGGCAACTATACCGTAACCTTACAGCTGAAGAATCAAGACATCAGGAAAGACAGCCTGAAGGCTTCTATCCGTGTGGATAACATATATAGCAGCGAGGGCGGCGGAAGCAGCGGAAATAACAACGAAAGCAACAGCGGGAGTGGCGGAAGCAGCGGAAATAACAACGGAAGCAACAGCGGAAGCAGCGGAAGCAGCGGAAATAACAGCGGAAATAACAACGGAAGCAACAACGGAAGCGGCGGAAGCAGCTACGGTAGTAACAACGTCAACGGCAGTAATACCGGAAACGGCAACAATAGCAATGGCAGCAGCGGTAATGATAGCGGAAGCGGAAACAGCAATGCCAGTGGAACAACAGGTAGCAATGGAAGCGGAAACAGCAATGCCAGTGGAACAACAGGTAGCAATGGAAGCGGAAGCAGTGGAAGCGGCGGAAGCAGTGGAAGCAGCAGAACCGGAAGCCGAACAGGAGATTCCGGGTGGGAGTCCGGGAACATCGCGGAACCTTACCCCTCGACCGGAAAAAATTCATCGGCTTATCCCGGCGGCAATGGATTTTATCTGCCGGACCGGTCAGAATTGCGTCCGAGTGTAGCACCGGATGTCACTGGAGAGCAGATGTTGGCAGAAGACAGCGGTGAAGTGGGTGTGTCGGAACTTGAGTCGGAAGGGGACGATATTGAAACCGATGTGCTGACGGTTGAGGAACCGTCGTGGTTTTCATCTCCTGTGGCAAAAGCCTTTATGATTGCTCTTGGTGGATTGATTTTCATGACAGCATTTGCCGCTGCTTGGTTCTTTTTGTTCCGCTATGTCGGTATTTATGGAGAAGACAGTGAAGGCGGCGACTGTTTCCTGGGTTTTGGCATCATCAGGAAAAAAGAAGGGTTTTTACTGGTGATACCGGAACACGTCATGGACAGGGCCTGCACCAGCCGGTACTGCCTGCGGCCAGGCATCCTGTTTGGCAGATTCCATGAGCAAGAAGAACTGGCGATTGAAGTAAAGTCAAGAAAGTTTTCATTGTCCGTAGAGAAGGAAATGCGGTTTAAATATTGATTCAATATTGATTTTGGTTAGAAAACATGGTAAGCTACGAATAACATAATC